>Ga0123357_10005323_pt1 | contig 15379 bp, 13 predicted proteins | sample TergutEmb28metaG_FD_89873 | JGI IMG/M metagenome (GOLD analysis project Ga0123357, IMG submission 89873) | Embiratermes neotenicus P4 segment gut microbial communities from Petit-Saut dam, French Guiana - Emb289 P4 | ecosystem: Host-associated > Arthropoda: Insects > Digestive system > Gut ... | reverse complement strand
TTACTGACAGGGATACTTCGTTCAATACCTTAACGCTGACGGATATCAGCAGGAGAGTTACCCGGAGAACGACTGGTATAATATGCCGGTTGAACTCAAGACCGATAAAAATAATCTCCCCATTAAAATAACGGTTGATCTCGCCGGACGCCAGGCGGTTGCCCAGATTTGGGAAGTCAAGGTCGGGCGCAGTTCGCTTTACCTGCTTGATACCAATATCCAGGAGAACGCTCCCGATATCAGAAACATCACCGCGGCGCTTTACGGCGGAGACAGTGAGACCAGAATTCAGCAGGAAATTTTATTGGGCATAGGCGGAATACGCGCGCTGCGCGCTCTTGGTATAAATCCCGCGGCCTGTCATATGAACGAAGGGCATTCGGCTTTCCTTGGCCTTGAGCGGATCAGGGAAATAATGCAGGAGAAGCATTTTAATTTTGACGAAGCCCACGAAGCATTGTGGCCCACCAATATTTTTACAACACATACTCCGGTACCGGCAGGAAACGAGCGTTTTGAAATCGGCCTTATGGATAAATATTTCCGTTCATGGCCGCAGGTTCTTGGATTGGCGTGGAAAGATTTTCTTAGCCTGGGCAGGGAAAGACCCTACGATGACAGCGAAACTTTCTGCATGACCGTTCTGGCGCTTAAGCTGGCTGCCTACGCTAACGGAGTGGCGCGGCTTCACGGCGATGTTTCCCGCAAAATGTGGAAGAACCTCTGGCCCGGACTTCCCCTTGATGAGATTCCTATCAGTCATGTCACCAACGGTGTACATCCCAGAACCTGGGTATCCAGCAATATGGGTGATCTGCTTATGCGTTATTTTGGAACGCATTTTGAGGATACCCCCACCGATCTTTCGGTATGGAACCGCATGGATCGCATCTCCGACGAGGAACTTTGGCGGACCCACGAACGACGGCGCGAACGGCTGGTGGTTTTTGCGCGGGAAAGAATAAGGCAGAACCTTAAACGCAACGGCGCTGTGGAACGCAGGCTCGCGCACGCGGAAGACGCCCTTTCACCCTATATACTGACCATCGCTTTTGCCCGCCGTTTTGCCACCTACAAACGCGGGAATCTGCTTTTGCGCGATCCCGAGCGTTTAATCAGGCTTTTAAAAGATCCCGATCATCCTATCCAACTTATTTTTGCCGGTAAAGCCCATCCCCACGATATGCCGGGCAAAGAATTAATCAGAAGTATTGTGCATTTTGCAGAAGAACATGATGTTCAGAGCCGGTTAATTTTCCTTGAAAATTACGATATGGCAATGGCCCATTACCTGACATCGGGCGCGGATCTCTGGCTTAATACCCCAAGGAGGCCGCTTGAAGCTTCCGGCACCAGCGGTATGAAGGCCGCCATGAACGGCGTCCTGAATTGTTCGGTACTGGACGGCTGGTGGGACGAGGCTTACGAACCGGAAGTCGGCTGGGCAATAGGGCAGGGTGAGGAATACCAGGATACAAATCTCCAGGATGAAGTCGAAAGCAAAGCCCTCTATGATCTTCTGGAACGGGAAATTATTCCCCTGTTCTACCAGCGCGGACGCGACGGGCTGCCCAGGGAATGGATACGCCTGATGAAATCCTGCATGAGGACGATAGGTCAGTCCATGTCCAGCCACAGGATGCTGATGGATTACTGTAATAAATTTTATTTCCCGGCGCTCAAGAATTACCGCCGTATTGTAAAGGATGATTACGCGGAATCCAAAGCTCTGGCCGCTTATCTTACAAGGCTTCGCCAGGCCTGGGATCAAATCCGTATTTTAAAAATAGAATCCAATTCCAAACCGGTAATGCTGCGCGGAGATTCCTTGACTGTAACCGCCAGAATTGAACTTGGCCCCCTCAAACCTGAAGAAGTGATGGTCGAACTTTACCATGGATCGGTGTCCAACCAGGCGAATGAAATTCAGGATGCCAGACACACGGAGATGAAGGCCGTTGGTCAGGAAGGGAATGTATTTATTTATCAAATCAGGATTGAATGTACAAGCACCGGTATGCAGGGTCATACCGTTAGAATACTGCCCAAACACGAAGCCCTAGTCCATCCCTACAGGTCCGGTTTTATCAAGTGGGCATGAAAAAAGTGTAATACCGGTTCGTGTAACCGGTAAATATAAGATAAAGAGTAGGGAGGTTCCATTATGGCAAAGAAAGTAGAAGGAGCTGCAAAACCGAAAGCTCCGGCAAAGAAACCTGCGGCTGCAAAAGCACCGGCGGCAAAAGCTCCGGCCAAGACTGCAGCGGCAAAAAAACCAGCTGCTGCAAAAACTGCCGCGAAACCCGCGGCTGCTAAATCAGCTGCTGCGAAACCGGCAGCGGCAAAAAAACCGGCGGCAAAGCCGGCCGTAAAACCGGCAGCCAAGACTGCAGCGGCCAAGAAACCCGCAGCCAAGAAAGCACCGGCAAAGAAAGCTTAAGGTTCATCTGGCCTGAACGGGAATTGTTTTTCGGTTTTTTATGACAAACAGTTTCCGGCTGTGCCGCCGGATTAATCCGGCGGCACAGTTTAATTGATCAGCACGGCAGCAGACGCTGCTGCGGCGGTATCCCAGAACAGGGCCCGGCGCCGCAAGTAAAATCCTTGCGGACAGCAGACCTTTACCCGCCTTAACAAAACAAGGAAAAATAGTTGCTCAAAAAAACGCCCCTCAAGTATTATTGTCTGGATATCGTAATAGCTTTTTTTATTTCTGTCCTAATAACCAGCAATGTAGCGTCCTGCGCAAAAATAATCGATCTGCGGTTTTCTGTTTTTGGCATTCATCTCGCCTTTGACGGCGGAACCCTGCTTTTCCCTGTTGCCTATATCATTGACGATCTGCTTACCGAAGTCTACGGATTTAAAATTGCGCGCCGTGTAATCTGGACCGGATTTATCGCGCTGGCAATTTCCGCCTTGTTCTTTTTTCTTCTGGGCATTATGCCCGGTGAACAAACCTGGGAAACGTATGCGGGAACCCAGGCGTACAACGCAATACTGGGCGGCATGAGCACAGGCGGAATTGTACTGGCAAGTCTTTCCGGATACCTGGCCGGTAATTTTTTTAACTCCGTCATACTTTCAAAGATGAAGATCTTAACAAAAGGCCGTTTTCTCTGGATGCGGACTATCGGCTCAAGTGTCGCAGGCGAATTGATTGACTCCCTTGTCTTTATTTCAATAGCCAGCCTTGCCGGCGTATTCCCGTGGGAACTGTTTGTTACTCTTGTCCTTACCAATTATCTTTTAAAATTATCTCTGGAAATAATTTGTACTCCGCTTAGTTATCTGGTGATAGGTTTTTTAAAAAGGGCGGAAGGCATTGATGTTTACGATCACGGGGTTAAGTATAAGGTGTTTGAGTTTTAAGACCCGCATAACATAAGACCTGCGACGTGGTAAACCCGCGAAACCTCTGGACATCCCATTCTATTCCTGCTAGGTTAATCCTAAGCACCACATATGCGAAGCAAGTTTGCCCTGCCTTTTTGGCTCAGGCGCCGCCTTGATTTTTCCGGTCCCGTCAAAATGCTTGAGGGGAGAACCCTCTGGGTGCGGCGTCTTGTTTCCGGCGAATCTGTTGAAGCCAATTCCCGCAAGTATATTTTTACCTGGAACGCGTCGGCCAACATTTCCCAGAACCTTTCCGGCGGGAATTTTCTGGTCGGGCTTTATTCGATATTAAAAGTCGGCGATGTACTGCTGGGGCTGTTAACTTCCATAATCCAGTTCTGCTGCATTTCTCAGATCTTCAGCCCGCTGCTGCTTGACAGGTTTAAAAGGAAAAAGACAGTCCTTCTGGTAACCCGCATTGTTTTTTATACGTTCTATATTGTTATAGTCGGTCTTATTCCTTACTTCCCGGCCGATGAGAATTTCCGGATCAAGTTTCTTGTAGTTTCCATGATTATCGCTTATGTGACCAATTCCCTGGCGTCTCCGGGTTATTCGGTTCTGCACATACGTTCAATTCCGGAAGACTCAAGGGCGGATTTTTTTTCAATTTTGAGTCTGCTCAACAATATCTGTATTTACGTGTTTATACTGCTTGCTGGTTATGTTGTGGATTTTTTCCGCGACCGCGGTAATTTCCTGGCAGGTATTACGGCGGTCCGGGTTATCGCTGTCGCTTTTGCCGCCTTTGAAATTTTTTCCCACATTCATATACATGAATTCGACGAACCGGAAAACGAAAACAAACGCCGTATTAAAAATCCTTTTTTACCGCTTAAAAACAAGCAGTTTACCATATGCGCGGTTCTGACCGGATGTTACAGTTTCTTTGCCAATATACCGGGGCTGTATTACAACTCCTACCTTGTTAATGACGTAGTTGCGCCCTATTCATTTTTGGGGAAAGTTTATTTTTTATCTGTACCGTGCATGATCGTTTTTGTTCCATTCTGGAATAATATTATCAAAAAGAAATCCTGGTTTGGGACCATTTCGATAGCCCTTGTTCTTCTGTTCTTCCATTATTGTTCCCTGCTTTTTGTAAACAGTCAAAATTACCAGGTTTTGTACACCATCGCAATGATCTATTATTTTTCGATAATACCCGGCGTAAATATAGTTATTTCGAATCTTCCGTACTACCGCCTGCCGGAGGGAGACCGTACTGTTTATATAGCATTTTGGGCCGGCTTCAACAGTTTTATGGCAATGCTTGGCCTGTTGTCCGGCAGTCTCTTTATCGCTGTGACTCATTCACTGGGAATAAATATTTTTGGATTTTCCATCCATCACAAGCAGTTCATTATGCTGGTTACCGGCCTTTTGCTGTTGGGCCTGGGCCTGGGTTACCGTTTCTTTTCCCGGAAGGAACAGCTTTAAACGATTCAATATGCGGAAAGCGTTATCTGTTTTGACAGGCTGTAAACGAGCGGTATCTCGTTATCATTTTCCACGAGCACCCGGCCAAGCAGGAGCGCCCTGTTGTTTGTACAGGATATGGCCGTCATTCCCGCCGGGACTGTTCCCTTCCACGCGGGGCCTGTTATAAAAAAGGCGACTGCGTCCGTACCTGTTGTGCGCCGCCCGACACAAGCAATTACGCGGCCGTCTTTGGGATCGTTTAACTGAATGCTGTAATAACGGTCATTCATGTCCGGCACCGTGAGCACCATGGGCCTGCTGCTCAGATCAAGGCAGCCGGCGGTATAGAGTGTGTCGCGGTTACCGGTCGCGAGGAAACTTGACGCCGAATCATGCGGCGAGGCGATATTGGGCACAGTATAAAGCGTATTGAGCGGGATACCTGCACCTGAGCCAAGCCCATCCTCCAGTATCGCTTTAGTAAAACCGCCGTACATTCTTGAAGGCGTTATATATATAAAAACGAAAGTAAAAACGATCAATGACGAAAGAAAAAAAATAAAAAACATACGCAGGTGATGACTTTTCTTTTTATTGCTTTTTTTCATATTCAATTGACCTTTAACACGGGCGGTACATTATATTTGCCGCTCAGTACACTGTCGTCGGGCTGGTACACCCGCAGCCATAATTTAAAGCCTGTGTCCGGAGCTGGAAGCCAGTTACTCTCATGTCCGTCCGGAGCTAATTTCTGGATATAGATATCTACAGAACCGTCAGAATTCTGCATTAGTCCCGATCTGTCGCTGACACTGTATTTTTCAACAGCATTGGCAACCATGACTCCTTTGGGATTGGTAATTGTAAGCGACCAAAATGCGCTGTTTGGCGGGAGTCCGCCGGGAGGAAAATGTATTGTATAATTATTCTGTCCGTTAAGGGGCTGCCTGCTGCTGTCATTGACAGTCTGCCAATAAACTCCCTCCTGCGGAGGAGCCGCGCCGGGAAGCAGGTAAGCGTCAGAAGCGCGGACCAGGAAAGATTCATTAGGCTGCGCGAAATTCAGCAGGGCAAACCAGCCGTTTGATGTAGTGGCCCTGTGCCCGATGTCGATTACAATTATCAATGTCGCGGCAATTGCCGCCAATACGCAGCCTGCGCCTATGCCCAGGACAGCGTCAAAAATATAACGGATACGGCTTAATACCTGGCCGCGTCCCGCAGGTACGGGATCGGATGCAGGGGTCTTGTCTGGAGTTTGTCTGTTATCCGGTTTTTTCATTTTTCGTTTTTGAGCAGTTCCTCGTGGGTTTTTTCGCTGAGCGGGTAGAACGCGATCACCACAATCGCGCCTATCAGAATTATTGCCGGCAGCGGGCCGACTATGATCCTTATCACATTAAAGACCGATTCAGGCTGGACTGTTCCCTGCCCGGCTGTAGAGATGTATTTCCCCGCCTGCAGTATCAGCCCTGAAATAAAAAGCGCGAGCGCCGTACCCATTTTTGAAATAAAGGTCCACATACCATAATAGGAACCCTCGTTCCTTACTTTGGTTTTTACGGCCATAAATTCTATTGCGTCCGGAATCATCGCGTAAGGCGCGACATAACTGAAACCGACGCCGATTCCCGCGTATGCCATAAGCGCAAAAAAACCGCCCAGCGGAATAAGATGGCCGATTAAAGAAACCACAATGCACGCGCTGGCCAGTATTACAAAACAAATCTGGTAGGTGATTTTTTTACCGATTTTTTTGGAAACCTGGACTGAAACCGGTATAAAAACCATTGCTGTTAGAAGCAGGATCGCCATGGCGACGGTGGTTATATCTCCGCGGTGCAGTATATTCTCTGTATAATACGGCAATATGGTAGTTATAAAACAAATGCCTGTCATATGCAGCGCGTAAGTTAAAAACAAAATTACAAACGGCTTGTTTTTAAACACGGATAAATAGGTCTTAAAAAATCCTTCTTTGGGCAGTTGATCTTTTGTAATTTTTTTCTCTTTGGTCCCAAAGAAAGTAATCAATGTTACCAGTGCTATTATTGCGCCAAGGATAATGCTCATCATCGAATAACCGTGCGGATCAAGCAGGGGATCCGGGGCAGTACGCCTGGCAAAAGTCTGCACCAGCGGCTGAACCGCCACAGCTCCGGCGATGGTGCCAAAGACGGCGCAGCCGAACCTGTAGCCGTTAAGGCTGGTTTGTTCATTGTAATCATTGGTAAGCTCGGGAGTTAATGAAGAATAGGGCACGTTGCTTATTGTAAAAACCGTGTTAAGAAGCAGCAGCGCCACAATTGCCCAGGCAAAATGCAGGGATACCGGCAAATAGGCCGGGGCTGTAAAAAAGAAAATAACCGATAGCATCATTGGTATTGCGCTGATAAGAAGGTAAACACGGCGGCGGCCCCATCGTGTTATGGTGTGGTCTGTAATATAACCCATCATTGGATCGTTTACCGCGTCCCACACTTTGCCTATCATAACCGCGGCGCCTGCAAGCCCTGCGGCAAGTCCTACGGTGTCTGTCAGGTACTTTAACGCCCAGAACGACATCAGGGTAAAGTACATATTCCCGCCCAAATCGAAAATACCAAATCCCAGTTTTTGTTTTACCGTTAATTTATTTTCTGCCATGATATTTTAACTATATGTAATGCGAAAAAAAAACACAACAGATATATGACGCTCCGTTTTCATTTTTTATAATCCGGATAAAAATACGGATAGCATGTAAAAGGATCATCGCTTCCAAGTTCAAAATAAGGCCTTGCCATAAAAGGCGTATCTTTTACATTGAAGCAAAGAGGTTTACCGGCAGGCTGCATCCATGCAGGATATTCAAGCGGATCGTGATGCAGAAAAATATGCGGTTCCAGGCTGGAGTCAAGTTCGCGGCCGGCCGGAGTTCCGCAGACCGCCATTAGCAAAGGCCCATATTCGTAAGCCCATCTTTGGCACAGCCATCAGGTAACCGTCGTTTTCGCTGCAGCTCTTTATTTCAAGATATTTAATTTTATGTTATAATATAAACAGAGGCATCAAAATGGTAAAAAAAGTTTTAATCACAGGGGCAAATAAAGGAATCGGCAAACAGATCGCGCGCGAAATGGGGATAAAAGGTTGGAGCATTTTGGCAGGCGCGCGGGATAAAAACCGGGGAACTGTTGCTGTTGAAGAACTCAAAAACGAAGGCATTGAGGCGGTGTTTATACAGATTGATTTGCAAAAGGAAGAATCCATACATGCGGCAGCTGAGACAATCAAATCCCAGCATCCCGATTTTTCCATGCTGATCAATAACGCGGCGATTCCGGGTGATATGAAGAAACCCGGCTATGAGTTTAGCCTTGATGAATTGAGAAACGTTATGGAGACCAACGTCTTTGGCACTTTTGAGCTCACCCGGATGCTGCTGCCCGTGCTTGAAAAAAATAACGGACGCATAATAAATATTACAATCCCCATCGGTATGACAGATCACTTTAATCCGTTTACCTATAAGGCAAGCAAGGCGGCGCTGAACGTTATAACACAGACGCTTGGTCAGAACTTCAAACAGGCGGGCAAACCGCTTGAGATTTTTGGTATAATGCCCGGCGGAACAACAACGGATTTAAACGGGAACACAAAAGGCCCGCACATGCAGACAGCAGAAGAAGCGGGTAAGTTGATAACAAGTATTATCCTTGACGGTAAAAATCACAACGGTGAAGTCTTGCTCCGCAGCGGAGCAGCCGCAGATTACAACCGCGGATTGTTTTAATATTCTGTTAAAAGCCGTTGACGGGCAAATATTCCAGGCCGTGAAAAATTTATTTTGGGGTTTCCAGCGTCCATTTTTTATCCAGTGCGGCATATTCTTCATCTGTTAATCGCGGCATAATTATTCATCTAAATCAACAAACAGCCCCCTTGCGGGGGCTGCCAATAAAATCACTCTGTACTTCTGTATCGCACTTCTGTATCGTACTTCTGCGGTTATTGCGATGTAAAATTGAACACAGTCTCCAGGGTAACATCGCCGTTACTCACACCGTTCAGAGTAACGGTATAATTTCCGGATCCATCGGGACCGGTTGCCTGTTGGCCATTGCACAAAACGCTGGCTACATTGCTTGAGAATACTGAATCCAATATGTAAGTAACCTTTAAATTAACCGTGGAAATAATACCCTGATTGGCCGCGCTCATTGTATGGCCTACTGCTTCAAGTTTAACTCCTACCGTATGTGTACCGATTGTAGTTTGTTGAACCGGGTAATTTGGGTTGTAAGTGATGGTTACACCGGAGTAATCATAATCGGTACCATTGGGATCCGGGATAAAGTCCGCGCTGGCGGGATCTACATCAATAATTATAGAGCCTGATTGCAAGTGATTTGCCGATGTTAGTTCAGGCGGCTCAAACTTTAGAAACGATACTGAAGCGTTTTCGAAATTGAAACTGTCATTGCCTGCCTGATCTCTCCAATAATAAACACCGCTGCTGGTAAAAGCGCCTGCATCAAATGTTCCCTGTTCCAGAATTGGGTATGGCAGCGGCTGCTGATCCAGATATGTATAGGTCGAGTTGGATTGAATGTTAATATGGAGGTTATATGTGGTACCGTTATTTCCGCTAAAAACAACTGTACCATAACCAGTACTACTGCTTGGAAATGGCTGTATTCCGGTTGACGTTAATTGAATATCTTTGTTGCTAGCATCTGTTATCGAGACTGTATACCCATCATTGGGTATATAAATCTCACAATATACTTGTACTGTTACGCTGCCCTGTCCTCCTGTTGCTGAAAATTTATAACGCGCTATTCCTTCAACAGTGGTCCAATCCGCAGAAGCAGCAGTTTTTAAATTAAATGAATAAGAAGGGATAGGTACTTCAATTTGTTTGGATACAGTGTGTTCCATTACTCCCATTGTTAACCAACGCCCATTAATTTCCCTTCCGTACCAGCCTGGTACAGCTCCTGCGGCGCTAATCAGTTCATTGGTATTAACTGAAGTGCTTATGGTTTGCGGCAGGGCAAACTGGGAATGTACGTTAAGTGATAAATCGAATGTTTTAACGCCAACGCCGGATGTTCCGTAGGTATAATAGACATTAATCACTGCCGAATAATTGGCTATCAGCAGACCCGACTGGGGAGTAATTATGAACGATGTATACCCGCCGACCGCGACACTGCCAAGGTCAATATTGGACAAAGTGAAGCTGGCCGAATCAGTGCCGGTAAGCGTTACGGAAGTTATAACAGCGGCGGCAGTTGCCTGCGGAGGCTGGTTCCTAAGTGTTATAGTCTGGGCAGACAGGAATCCTTCAATCATTGAAAAGTCCAAAGACGCAGGCTGATAAAGCTCAAGAGCCGGTCCTTCGACATGCAATGTTCCGTTTGCAAAAGAAAAATTGTAATTGTCTGCAGCAAGGCTGCCCTGGCTGATACTAATATCGTAATCTCCGTTGCCGCCGCCCAGAACATATGAGCATGTAAAAGCAGGTGACCCGCTTACCTGCGATATATTCTCGCTGTTTACAAAACCGGTAACTGTGTAGGTATAGGCCGGCGGGCTTTCGCTATTGTCAATATATTTATCATCAGCGGTAACCGTTAGAAGCGCTTTGTTAATCGTAAATGTCCCGGTTTGCGTACCGGTGTAGTTGCCGTTATCTGATGCTGTTATAGTGACTGTTGCTGTCCCCGCGCCGATATTGCCGCTGTATTTAATAACATCCCAATCTGAAACAGAAATTAATCCGCCGTCAAAAACATTCGGCCCCGGCATTTGAGCCCTGCCGTTATAGGTGAATGTTCCGGAGTAAGTGACTGTTGTTTGAGAAAGATCACGTTTCTGTACTGTGATGGTAAGGGGATCCGAAGTTACTGAATTATGATCAGAGTCTCCCTGTTTTACAGCCTGCACCGTTGCTTCACCGTTTCCTATTATAAAGACTTCACCTGTGCTGCTGTTCAATTGAATAACATCTGTGCCGTCAACAAGGATGTAACTTACAGTCCCTGTACCGGATCCCCCTGTGGTTGAGAGGGTAAAGTTCGAATCGCCGTAGGTTTTTGTACCCGGATCTTCAATTTCCAATGGATCCTGGTCTGCTAATCCTACCGACAATACTCCGGATACAAATGTAAAATCGTAATTTACGGCGTAGAGGCCGCCCGGCGCTGATTGTTCAATATTAATTGCGTAATTTCCTTTGCTCTTGCCCGGGGTGTATGTACACGACAGCAGAGGAGATCCGCTTACTTCCGATATACTCTCACCGTTAATAAAACCGGTGATTGTATAGGTATAATCGGGAGCATCATCACCATAAAGAATATTTTTATTATCTGCGCTGACTGTAAGAATGGCTTTGTCAATCGTAAAGTATCCGGTCTGCGACCCGGTGTAGTTGCCGTTTTCCGATGCTGTTACAGTTACTGTTGCGGTTCCTGCGTTGACATTATCGCTGTACGATTCGGAGTTAACAATATAATCGGATGCGGTAATAATGCTGGGATGGCCGTCTGTAACGGTCGGCACAGGCGTATAAGCCTGCCCGGTATAGCTCCTGGTTCCTCCAACATCAATAGATGCGTTTGAAAGATCTCTCTTGTTTACCGTGATAGGAATGGGCTGCGACTGCGAATGCCTGAATTGGTTATCCCCTCTCTTTATGGCTTCTACCGATGCAGTTCCTGCTTTGAGAATGGTAACTGTATTGCCGTTAATGCTGATAACATCATCGCCGCTCATGATCCGATAATGCACCAGACCGGTACCCGATCCTCCTGTTGTGGATAGTGTAAAATCCGGATCGCCGTAAGTTTTTGTAATAGAAGCATCGCTCATAGCCAGTTGAACCTGATCCCCCATACCTATGGATAAAAGGGCGTCAACAAATTCGAAATTATAATTTTGCGCGCTCAGGTTCCCGCCAATCGTGATAGTATAGCTGCCCCTTGCGCTTGTATCAGCCGCGCCGCAATTTAAAATCGGTGTGCCGCTTATTCCGGCTGAATTCAGGTCTTCTCCGTACTTAAAGCCTTCGATATGATAAGTTAATGACGGATACTGTGCGTTTCGGTTAATGGCAATATTATCGGCCATAAGGGAAAGCACCGCTTTTTTTACCGTCAATGTGTAGCTGGCCGTTGACTCCGCATAGGTCACATCAGCGGCCTTTACAGCGGTAATAACAGTCTGCCCCGCGCCTTGTATGGTAACCTCTCCGTTATTCTCGTTGACCAGCGCAACACCCGAATCGCTTGAAGAATAGGTAACAGCTCCGGAACCCAGGTAATCCGGTTCAATAGCATTGGTAAACATATTATCACCGTAGGTTTTTGTCATTGCCGCTGCCGAAAATTTGATATTGCCGCTTGGTCCGGGCAGCTCCGATTTTCTCTGATCGGGAAGAATGGAGATAACCCACGCGTTGCTGCATCCGGCAAAAATCGCAATAAGTAATAAACAAAGCAGCAGACCTGTAATTTTGTGTTTTTTATTCATAGACATCATCCTTGTGCTTCTTTGTTAAGGGGGAAAATATATTCAACCATGATATTGATTCCCCACATGTACGGATACCCAAACCGCGCCGCCGGTTCTACATAAAAGTTACCTGAAATCGGAAGCCGCCAGCCCGCGGAAAGACCGCCGGAGAATGCCGGATAGGTACTGCCATAATCCAAATAGACTACACAGCCTGCCTCTGCCTGTACAAACAGGCCTTTAACAAAAGGCAGGTTATAACGGAAAAACGCCTGGGGTTCCATACTGAATACTTCATACAAATCATGGTAAAAACCGGCCCTCAAACCAGCGGAAAATTGCGGGTTTAGGTCCATGCCGAACAGCAAATCACCGCCTACAGCAAAGTCCTGTCTGCCATGACCGTTGATATCCGGACCTATGCCGGCAAAAAAATCGTCCAGAGCATAGGCGCCGGGCACAATAATACCAAACGCCAGTGCCAGCGCAATACACATGAGTATAATTTTTTTCATCTTTTAGAAAAACTCCTTAATAAATAGCGTTCATTATTTAAAAATTATTATTACACCATGGAAAAATATACCGCATATTCATAAAAAAACACTGTTTTTGCTTGTTTTTATATAACAAATTTAGTAACTTTTTGTAACAAAATTTTGGCCTGTTTTGTCAAAATCTGATGTCAGCGCATTTTTGCCCGTCATATTCCATTTCATTGTCAATACGGATAAAACCTTCTATATTATAGTGAAGCTGACGGGTCAGTATTCCTGAAACATTCTGATTATTAACATTTCCTTCCGCGACAGTAAACTCGTCCTCGCTGCTTCCCAGTACAATGCCTATGTGATCAACCGGCTCGTTCCGCTGGTCTGCTTTCTTATTATCGAGCGGTATGATGTTTTTATACAATATAATGTCTCCGCGCTGCGGAATAATTCCAGGCCCGTCTTTAATAAAGAATTTTTTTTCCCTTGCCCAGGCATTCCAGGCGGCAACGCAGGCGAAACGCAGTTTACCGGGAGTCCACTTGATTGGAAAAATAAAGCCGGCTGTCTGGCAGCAATGGTAAACGAACGCCGCGCACCAGCCGTTTTTTAATTCATCAAAGGCGCTTTCTTCAGGCCAGTAACGGATCAGGTTCATGTAGACGCTGTCATCGCGGGAGCCTGTGATCGGCATTGCCGCCAGCTTTTCGGCAATATCAGCCAAAAGGCTTCGTTTATCAATTGATTTTTTTTCCGCAGTTTTATTATTGATTTCTATCCTGTCAAAATCCAGGTCAATTCCAAGTTCCGCCGCCATTTTTTTGATTCTGGGCAGATGTGTAATATGCAGCTTTGACGCGCCTGTCTTCATAAAACTTGTAAACAAATCCGCGTCCTTGAGAAGCTCGCTGTATTCATCATGGACATTTGCCTTGTCGCTGTGATGGAAAACTGCCGTCAGAATAATCTGTTTTTCGGCGTCTGTAAAAATATCCGGATTACGCAGAATAATCCTGGACATTTCCGCGCCGCTGACACTGTGGAAATTATCAACACCGGTCCTTAGCCTGTAGACGTCATGCAACATTCCCGCAACTGCGGCCAGTTCCGGATCGAGTCCGCGTTTCAACGCGAACAACACGCAGTTAAATGAAACCCCGTAAATATGGTTATAATCATTGCTGATGTATTTATTTTGTCTGACTGAAACCGGATCTTGATAAATTTTATCGATGCATTCCCTAATTTTTTCCAGTCTGTCCATAATTAATATATATTCCATTTTGGAAAAATATAATATAATGAAAGTTAATTTTTCTCCTAAAGGAATTTATTATGGATAAACAAAAAACTCTTACTTTTATAAAAGAACTCTCGGATGCCAACGGGGTCTCCGGTTTTGAGGATGAAGCTGTCGCCGTTATCAGGCGGCATTCGGACGGTCTGGGCCAAATCAGCGAAGATGCCATGCGCAATCTTTACATCCGCCGCTCCGGCTGGAAAGACGGAAGGCCGTCCCTGATGATTGACGCCCATACCGACGAAGTAGGTTTTATGGTCAGGAACATCCGGTCAAACGGAACCCTGGATTTTGTACCGCTGGGCGGGTGGGTCGCCTCCGCAGTCGCAGCCCACAAGGTCAGGGTGCGGACAGTTAACGGCCAGTGGATTCCCGGCATTATCGCCAGCAAGCCGCCCCATTTTATGTCAGAAGCGGAGCGCAAACAGGCTCCGGAAATTTCAAACATGGTTATTGACGTGGGCGCCGGCAGCGACAGGGAAGCCAAAGAAGATTTGGGCGTTTCCATCGGCGCTCCTGTTGTACCGGATGTTCATTTTGAATACCGCGAAAAACAAGACATTATGATAGGCAAGGCGTTCGACAACAGGCTTGGCAGCGCGGCCATTACAACGACACTCAAGGAACTAGCCGGCGCCGAACTTGGCGTAAATGTTACCGGCGCTTACGCCACCCAGGAAGAAGTAGGGCTGCGCGGCGCGACGGTTACTGCCCAGACGGTAAAACCGGACATCTGTATTGCCTTTGAGGGAAGCCCGGCCGACGATACCCTGTCGGATTCCGGCGCAATCCAGACCGCGGTCAAAAAAGGCCCGATGCTGCGCCACTACGATATGCGCATGATCACCAACCCGCGGTTCCAGCGTTTTGCCCTTAACACCGCCAAAGAAAAAAACATTCCGGTCCAGGAAGCTGTCCGCACAGGCGGCGCCACCGACGGCGGCGTGATTCACCTTTCCGGTAAAGCCGTCCCGGTAATCGTCATAGGCATACCTGCGCGTTACATTCACACGCATCACAGCATTTCATCGTACTCTGATTTTGAGAATTCAGTGCGTCTGGCCTGCGAAGTTATAAAGCGGCTAAACGCGGATGTTATCGCGGGATTTTAATTTTGTCACAGAAGAGGATCTCATAAAGGCACGGAGGACACGAAGAATCATGGGGGAGTAGTTAGTAGTTAGTAGTTAGTAGTAAGTAGTAAGTAGGGAGTAGGGAGTAGGGAGTAGGGAGTAGGGAGTAGGGAGTAGGGAGTAGGGAGTAGGGA
>Ga0123357_10005320_pt1 | contig 15381 bp, 13 predicted proteins | sample TergutEmb28metaG_FD_89873 | JGI IMG/M metagenome (GOLD analysis project Ga0123357, IMG submission 89873) | Embiratermes neotenicus P4 segment gut microbial communities from Petit-Saut dam, French Guiana - Emb289 P4 | ecosystem: Host-associated > Arthropoda: Insects > Digestive system > Gut ... | reverse complement strand
GAGAAGCCGACCGGATCTCAGCTAGTCAAGAAATTCCCCACATTTTATGGAACCCAAAGGTTCATTACCGCATTCACACTACCCGCCACCTGTCCCTATCCTGAGCTAGCTCGATCCAGTCCATACCCCCACATCCCACTTCGTGAGGATCTATCTTAATATTATCCTCCCATCTACGCCTGGGTCTCCCAAGTGGCCTCTTTCCCTCAGATTTCCCCACCAAAACCCTGTAAACGCCTCTCCTCCTCCCATTCGTGCTACAAGCCCCGCCCATTTCATTCTCCTCGGTTTAATCACCCGAACACAATTGGGTGAGCAGTACAGATCGTTCAGCTCCGCATTATGTAGTTTTCTCCACTCTCCTGTTACCTCGTCCCTCTTAGGCCCAAATAACATTATTCCTAATTCTGTATACAAAATTCACAAGGGAGAAACAAACAAATAAACGTCTCCAGCATCCATAATTCTGAACAGCTTATCGACGCACTGCTGCAATATTCCAGTCGCGACAGCTCAGTCGGTACCGTTACCACGTTGTGGTCTACATAATCCGCGGTTTCTTCTATTCCCCATAACGTCCAGGCTGTCACTGGCTCCATCAGACTGCCTAATCATTTGGTACCGGCAGGATCTTTTTACCACGAAAAAGAGGCAGACACTTGAAGCTGACTACATGAAGTGACAAAGGCGTGGAGTTCTTCACCTACTCCCTCTATACGCCTTCACGGCTTGGAAGGAAACAAATTCTCTTTACCTTACCTTACTGCTACAACCTCGCGTTACTACTACGTAAATGTCTGTAAAATTTAGCTTCGCAGTTTCTCCGTTTTTAAACTTCACGCACCACATGAATAGTTCAGACCGTACGGTGGCAGTTTTCACTGCGCAGCTCACGTCTTTAACTACCCTACTAACTACCTAACTAACTCCATAGAGCAGAGACCTTCCTCAGAAGCTAACAGGTCCTCAGTTAATCGCGATATACCACCAATTTTATGTAAACCGAAGGTTCAATACGGCCGCCACCTGTCCCTACCTCGATCCAGACGAATGCACTTCCACATTGTTCACTGCGCGCGCTGTAAATGACTTACAAATATTACACTGCACAGTTCCACTAATTAGGAGTGAAATATACAAAAGTGAAAATGTGCATCTGTTGGTACTGTTGCGAACTGCAAATCAGAAGAATCCAGTCCATGCCTCCGCATCGTGCGCCTTGAAGTTCCATTTTAATTTTATCTTTCCATCTACTCTTAGCCCTTCCAAGTGGTTATTTTCCTCAGGTCTCCCCGCCAAAACCTTTTTTTCACTTATTCTGTCCTCCACACCTTCCACACGCCCAGCCCATCTCATCCTCCTCCATTTCATTACCACTAATAACATTCAGTTAACACTGCAGAAAATGAATCTTCCCGTCATGTAGCGTTCTGCTCAGAGCCTACATTTGTATCATGTTGGAGTTACACAAAGTAATGGGTACTTTACTTCTTTGTTCACTCACAGCAAGTTATACACACGCGATCGTTAAGACGGGGCAGTGAAATATTTGCGGATGAAGTATGGCGGCAACTCCAAGATTTGCTTGCTTACTTGCTTACTCCATGGAGCAGAGTCCTTCTTGAGAAGCTAATCGGTTCTCAGCTAGTCAAGAAATTCCCCACATTTTATGGAACCCGAAGGTTCATTACCGCATTCACAAGTGCCCGCCATCTGTCCCTATCCTGAGCCAGCTCGATCCTGTCCGTACCACCACATCCCACTTCCTGAAGATCCATCTTAATATTATCCTCCCATCTATGCCTGGGTCTCCCAAGTGGTCTCTTTCCCTCAGGTTTCCCCACCAAAACCCTGTATACGCCTCTCCACTCCTCCATATGCGCTACATGTCCCGCCCATCTCATTATTCTCAATTGTATCACCCGAACAATATTGGGTAAGCAGTACAGATGCAAGATTTGCTATCACGTTAAATTCGTTCTACACTGATGGAAGAGGTCGATTTGCATTTTGTGTTGGCAAACATCTCTTCGAGGTGTAAAAATGGAACTTCGCTATGGATACACTGACGACGGAATGAAGAGTAACTTCAATCAGTTCTCGCCCCCACCTTAATTTTCCGTCTTTTGATCAGCGCTTCCTGTGTGGCCCCTACGTAATTTCCAACACCTTTTGCTCATAGAATGTCAAAGGCTTCAGGTCCCTTTCCCCTCACAGATTTCCGCCCATCTTTCTCAATTTCATTCTCACACAGTTTTTCAAACAGAAACTTCAATTTCTTCCTCTACAAGCAATTTGCGGCCGCATAAGGACATCTGGTCTAAACAGAGGACGGAATTCTGAATCAGCATCCTGTTTATCGTCACTCCTCTCTCGAAACAACCGAAGATCTAACTAAGCGTACTGAGCAGGATCCTCTGACCGCAGTAACAGTTGAGGAAATTTATATTAGCCTAATGCACAAAAGTATTGCGCACGCAACTGTCAGTTGTCAGTCCACAGTTACAAGAGAAAGCTTCCTAAGTTCGGACAACATTGTTTCAATAATATGAACAGCCAACTAGATGCAATAGTAACAATTTTAGTGATAATTTCAATCAGCTCAACGTGTTTCGGGCGATAATTTCGCCCATCCTCAAGAGCACTAGACTGTGTTTACAGCTTGTGGTATAATGCACCGGCGATGCTGCCTGCTGCCAGCATCGTCGGTGCATTATACCACAAGCTGTAAACACTGTCTAGTGCTCTTGAGGATGGGCGAAATTATCGCCCGAAAGATGTTGAGCTGATTGAAATTATCAATAAAATAGTTATTGTTGCATCTAGTTGGCTGTTTATATTATTGTATCAGTGTTGCACGGTCACACAAACATCAAACAACGCTTCACTTTGTACAGTTTTATTTCAATTAAATTTTGTGTTTCCAGCAGACAATGCACAAAATTCCCAGTAAATGGTTCTATAAAGTACCCTAATATCAGGCAAGAACAGTTGTTTAAAGCCAGCGGCGATGAAGAGAAGGAAAACGGACGGACTGCAATTAGAATTTGTCTGTGTCGGTCAACGGCTAACAAGACAACGTATGATCCAACAAAAATACGGTCTGATAGCAAATTTGCTGTAAATTTTCGTGATCACAAATTCCTACTTCCGCTACATTTTAGCACTCAGTTGCCAGTGACAAGGAATGTGTTACGTCTGTAGAGCAAGTGTCTTTAATAACAATCACTACTGTTGTTCTGTTTCACTGACGGAGAAACGGTGAAGTAAAAAAACTGAATGCAACACAAAGTGACAAAAGGCGTTCCTTAATTTAAAAAAAGGACGTTGCAAAATAATAGACTTTCTGTGCACTTTTCAACTTGTCTTGTTTACATAGCAATAGGGAATTGCTGCCGAAAGCAAAGATTTTGAAAGTACTATATGACCTTATGTTTATTGGACCGTGCATCATCTTGATAGTTGAGTAAAGACAGACCAACGTGATGGCACTTGCTTTATTATTTCATTATTTAATGCTCAACATGTTTCGAATGTTAATACATCCATCCTCAGGAGCTTGCGACTTATTTGTTGAGTTATTTCATGGGTTGTATTGATCTGGTTCGAAGTGTATTGGTGTTACGTTGTGGTTTGGCTGTGGTGGTGTGGTATCCGTATGCAGGTTGAAGCACTAATGCCTCAGCCTGCATACGGATACCACACACACCCCAGCCAAACCACAACGTAACACCAACACACATTGAACCAGAGCAATACAACCCATGAAATAACTCAGCACATAAGTCGCAAGCTCCTGAGGATGGATGTATTAACATCCGAAACATGTTGAGCATTAAATAATGAAATAATAAAGGACGTGACATCAAGTTGGTCTCTCTCTACTCTACTATATGATCTTTTGTTTTTATGTAGATGCCATCCATTTGTATTGTTTATTGTTCATTATTTGTACCAACAGATGCACATATACGATGTGCATCTGTTGGTACAAATAATAAACAATATGCTATCTCATCTTTATCCTTCAGGAAGTCAGAAGTCCACGGCATCCCAAATTTCATAATACGTTTGCTGGTCCAGTTTTGAAGCCAAGGTCTGTCCTCACAACACAAGACGCAAGTGCCAAGCCCTAAGCTGTTAACATGCAAAGACACCTTTCCTGTCACCACCGCATGGAGCGTCTTTAAGGGACGTCACCAGATGCGGATGTACTGAAGACGCAGCTAAGGACGCCTGTAAGTGGGGTCGCCCGGCTTGGAGTAGGTGCGAGGGGCTAACAACTGAAGTATGTAGAAATCAACAAGTTACCAAAATATACACAATATTTAACAGCGACGTGTTGCAAATTATTTTTATTTGGTAACTGTTACTACGACATGTTTCGGCTTCAGCTGTTAGCCATCTTCAGGGAGCTCGCAAGATTTTCGATGTATGCACATTGTGTGTCCAATTACGTGGTCGGGATTTCACATACATCATTCCAATTGTAATTATGAGTAAAATATTAAAATCAGTTTATGGTTAAATGCAACATAACATTATTTGAATCAGACACTGGTGTGAAGTGCTGTGTCCAAACATCTGAGTTTTAACTTTTCTTCAAATGAAATTCGGCCTCCAATCAAGTTTAAGTCACTTCGCGTTCAGGCTATGAATAAATACGCTGTTTAGTAAATTTACGCAGGACTCCGAACTTGATCAGATCATTTTAAGGGACCTGCAGCTCTGCAGGATACAGACAAGTGTCGCGCTGTTTGAAAACAGAAATGAAATTTTAGACCCAAAACAATGGGGAGAATTCTGGGTTACAGCGACTTACATTCCGACAGGTTGGAACGAACATTTCGAAGAAGCACATATGATAGAAACTGAGCCTACAGCGTACCAGACTAAACAGCGTCACGAATTATAAGGCCAGAGAATGACAATTCACATCTGCGGCCAACTCGAACGTCATATTCTGCAACATCTGTTACAAGACCTTCTTAATCATGTCAAATATCTGAACGGACAGACTTGAAACATGAGGCGGGCGGGCGGGCGGGCAGCAGTCGCGTACACTCACACTCCAAAAATGAAATCTCAAAGATCGTTGCTACTTCTTAGTCAGTACGAATACAAATTTCATTCCAAACTGTTTCAGATTGCTGCGTGGTGTAAGAATTTGACAGTCGGCAGCCAGATTTGTCTGACAGACAACACAGGCCTAAAATGCGCAGACTTAGCCGTGACCTTCATGTTAACCATTCAACACGACAGGCAATGCATTATAATGTATTACTAAGGGGCTTTCGCGTAAACATGTTTGCTGTGGAATAGCAATAAGTATTACATATTGTGAGCTTCAGTTTGTAGCGTTAGTTACCCAGCATGCAATGCGCATGCGCCATTTTTTTTCTAACTGTTGTGCGGAGTTCGTGTTTATTGTCGTTTGACCAGCGCCACATTATACTGTCATCTGTGGTCTGTCGGTTATCTCACAAAAGGCACGATTTTCGGGAAAAAAAACATTATTGAACATAAGATGTGTGTTATTATTTTCCTTACAAATTTGACTGAAACGTCTCTGATTCTCAGAAGAACTGAGCGAGATATCATAAATGTACACAGATCTTCATGTTAAGTGTCTGTAATTCTTGCCAGATTGTAATGAAACTTGGCGTTTCTCGACATATTTTCGAAGAATACTCAAACATCAAATTTCATAAAACTCCATGTAGTGGGAGCCTAGTTGTTCCATGTGGACGGACGGAAAATTTCAAAAAGCGACTTGGAGCTTTTTGAAATTTTGCAAACGTGACAAAAACTACGGGTGGTTTCAGTTATACTGAAAGACCCAGTCCGTACCGCGCAGTAAACACACTCCGTCTCAGTTACAAAAACCAGTCAGTTAATGCTGTATAGGGAAATAATCGCTGTTTGTTCTGAGATCCACACAAAACACATAAATACAGTCTGTGGGCAGAACACAGAGTTGCTGAATGTTAAACCTGGTCCTGTATAAGAAACCACTAAGCTTTCTTGTGTTAACGATGATTTAAAACTGTCATTTATTCGTTTGTTACGAGTCGTGCTGTTGCCAGTTAAAAATTTCCGTTCACCTTAATTGACGGCAACTTCTCCTTCACCTAAGTTATGAAAGTAGTCTAGTCATCTTTCTGCAGGCGCTACACGGTATACACCTTGCCAGAGTAACCAATCGTAATGTCTGTCCTATTTATTATTCCCCTTCTCATTTTCTTAATTAAAAAACTAGGTAACTGAAAGCCCCCGGTTAAAGATGTGAAACAGTGAATTACGCAAACGAATTGGGAAGAAGTATTCGAAAAAATTTGACGAATGCCGGCCCCTGAGATGTGACGCCATACAGTGTGGAAGATAAACACAACGTTTCGATAAAAACTTATGCTTCCAACTTCAGGATTCACTGCGTCACATTTGAAGAAACCAATTTTAAAGCTGCGCCGTGTAAATCTGACAATGCACACGGAGACTTCGTTCAAGAAAGGAACTAATAGCTACTGGGAAATGAATAAACAGAATCGCGTATGGAAATCTGCTCTCTATAAATCCAATGGATATTAAAACATTACGACTTATTTCAATAGACGTGCTGAGGATTCGAACCAAATTTTAAACTACATCATTGTAACTATTAAATAGTGAAGTAAAGACGTCAAGTATTTAGTACTAATCCCCACGGAAGACGAATAAGAGGCCGACAAAAAGCAGATGGTGGAACTATATACGAAGAGATATTAGGGTGAGTACAGGGTGAGCTAGAGATATTTGGGTGAGTACAGGGTGAGCTAGAGATATTAGGGCGAGTACATGGTGAGCTAGAGATATTAGGGTGAGTACAGGGTGAGCTAGAGACATTAGGGTGAGTACATGGTGAGTTAGAGATATTATGATGAGTACAGGGTGAGCTAGAGATATTAGGGTGAGTACAGGGTGAGCTAGAGATATTAGGGTGAGTACAGGGTGAGCTCCTAACAATGCCAACAAATGGCAGATGGAGTTTAACTCGGCGTTTAAAGGGTTAATAGACGCAAAAGTAAAACCTGGAAAAAAAAGGGTCGAAAACAGCGCTAAGTGAGAGAAATTCATTAATCTTTTCGCGCCGGAATTATTTTTTTTAATTTTAGCACATCCTGTATTTTAAATGTGAATAATACAGGAACCAAATAAGTTAGATTTAAGAAACAAATTGCATTTTGAAGAGGAAAAAACGGAGAGTATATACCATGTTTAAATTAGTCAGTACCTACATTTGTTGAATAAATATATAAAATGCAACATTTAGAGGTTAGCGGTGCGGTACGACCACTATAGTCGTCGTTAGGCGTCAAAAGGCTAAGGGGGCGCAGATCCGCATTGGACTGTGGTGTCAGCTAGGAATAACAAGAAGACGAATAACCATAAAAATATTTCACCAATAACGAGTTCGAAATATCGTCTCCCTCTATACCGCTGTTAGCAGACTTGGGGCTTCAGTGCGGCGTAGACATTATGAAGGGTACTTAGGGAAATTCTAATATGGTTTTGTTGGGGAAACCTGAGGGAAAGAGGCTATTTGGAAGACCCAGATATAGATGGGAGGATAATATTAAGATGGAACTGCAGGAAGTGTGGTGTGGGCACGGACTGGATCGATCTGGCTCAGGATAGGTACAGGTGGCGGGCATTTGTGACTGTGGTAGTGAATCTTCGGGTTCCATAAAATGCGGGGAGTTTCGTGACTGAGAACGGTGAGTTTCTCAAGAATTACTCTTCTCCATGGAGTAACTAAGTAAGTAACTAAGTAAGTAAGAAAGAAAGTAACTGACTACCGCTCAGCATTATGTAGAGATATGCAACACCGCACTCCATCTTCGTCTCAATATCTTATCTTACGCAAGCTATCAACCAACCAATTACGTGTTCCGCTCCCAAGTGGAAAGCAAGATGTTATGAGAGTGTCTGTACCTGCTTGGTAATGCAAACTCTCGTCCATTTCCTTTCGTAGACGCACAATTCCTTTTGAACCTAACCAGTGAATTGACAAGCACTGCGACGTAATTTATTGCGCAGGCCATACGACGGCAGACCTCTCCAACAAATTGTGTGTCTTTCGTTTGAAACGTACATTTCGTAACAGCAGCATCTACATACTCTATAACGTCCATAATCCCTTGACTGATGTTTGGTCCATTTGTACTTCTGAAAGGATTTCCATCCAAGACGCAATAAAGATGTCAAAACATAGAATTTTTTTCCTCCTCCTGCAGCGTATTACGCAGATCGCTCTAAGTCCAGCACGACTTCATTCCTGCGCAGACCGTCCCTTTGTGTACGAATGCTGTTCCTGTCAACCTTCTGCTCATACACTTCAATTCCCCACAGTCAGTTTTCGAACATCAAACATTTCTGTGACGTAATCAATATTTTCCTTTCATTTCTCGATCACAACCTTCGTATTACTTTGCAAACAGCTTCGTGCTTTACGTTAGAAACTGAGATGACGTCAATGAGCCGGGCGAATTTTCTGGATTCAATTTCCAAAGTCAGTTCTTACAAGCAGTCCTAGAGTCACTTCACGCGCTGTATCTGTAACATAATCTATTTTCCTACCCTCATAACTGACGCCATGAACGTAAGCCCTTTCTGAGCAGTATACAGTTCTTCCGCACGTCTAATATTATCCCTCCCATGTTAAGAAAGCCAGAAGTTCATCACCGTGTTCACAACACCCCGACACCTGCCCCTATCCGGAGCCAGCTCAATCCAAACCACATCCTTTCACCATATTCCTGTAATATCTCTTCTAATATTGTAATCTACGTAAAATTCTACCAAGTGGTATCTCTTCTTCAGGTTTACACACCAGATTCGTGGTATGTATCTCCCCCACTCGTGCTACATACCCCACCCACCACACACTCCTTGTAAATCTCCCGAATAATATTCGTTGAGGAATACAAACCAAGAAGTGCTTCTTTACACAAACTTTGCCTATCTCCGCTCACCGCATTCCGCTACACTCAAATACCGCCCTCATCAATCTATTCTTCAGCACCTCCAGCCTTTATTCTTTCCTTAATTTCAAACTATTTTGCACACCCAAGTAAAATAGCACTTTCGTGTTAATTTGACACCCATGGTCTAGCATCGCGTCTTTAAATTTCTCGTGAACAATGAACAGACCGGGAAAACACGACGAATGCCAACAGCTTGTAAAATAGCGAACTGTAAGAAAAACACTGAGCTATTCACTGCAGTACAACTGAAACACACAACAATTGTACTACGAAGGAAAACATTCTGAGATAAGAGAAGTACTGCAATAAGAAAAATGTCATTAAAAATATTAAGAAACAAACAAAAGGGGCAGCAATGTAAAGAACGGACGCCTCTTGTCAACCTACGTCCTTCCGTTTTAGCTATTTAAGGCCCTTTTTTTTTTTTAGCTATTCCACGTAGTAAAGGGTTTAACATTCACAACTCTACGTTCTGCCCACACTCTGTATTTATGTGTTTTGTGTGGGTCTGAGAACAAACAGCGATTATTTCCCTATACAACATTAACTGACTTTTTTAAACCGAGACAGAGTGCGTTTACTGCGCGGTACGGACTGGGTATTTGAGCAAAACCTGGATTAAATTTCGAAGTGACAGCTGACTACACGCACTAGACATAAGCACATCAATTATTTACTCGACCCCTCTCTGTTGTAACTAACAACGCACAGAAACTTGAAGTCAACATTCCCGTGTGATATATGAATATTGTAGCATCGCTTTCTGCTGCTTTGACTCCAGTGAGCATTAGTGCAGCTATTATGCACAGACACGAACTGTTAATATTTAACAAACTGCACACTTGTGAGTGTAGGTGTGTGTCGCCTCTCACAGCACCAGGCACTTTGTCTCAAGACATCAGAATATTCGTCTCAAGCTATCTCACTGAACACTACGGACAATACTTCCTCACAGCCTTCAACGGCGTAACGCTGGACTAAATGTACAGATCGCGGAATGCCTACTGCCATTCGGTCCACAATCGTTTGTCCTTCCTTTTGCTAAATACGAATATAAAGACTAAAACACACAGAAATATAACCTTCCACGCCGTTTCATAAGGTTGTTGAATTTGGTACGCCAATTTTAAGGAAATAATATAAGCTGAAGACTTTAGGTATAGATATTTGAGAAGGATATTAGGACCTGAGGGGGAGAAAGGAACAGAACAGCGGAGAAGACGGCTTAATGAGGAGCTTCGTAAGCCACAAACCGCACCAACCACTATTTGGGTTATGAAATTAAGGAGAATGGGATGGGCGGGGAATATGGCACGTGTGAGGAGAGGATGAAAATCCATACATTTTTCTAATTAGGAGACCTGAGGGAAAGAAACCATTTAGAAAAGGGTTCAATGTAAGAGTAAAATTAGGTCGGATCGTCGAAGGGTAGAGTACGAGCTGGTGGACTGGATTAATCTGGCTGGGGTCAGGACAAGTTGCGAGATCCTGCGAACAGGACAATGCAACTTCAGTTTCCACACACCGTGACTGACTAAGGATGCGTTAGCTGCTGAGGAATCTGTTTCCCCCATGAAATTAGTATTTCTGTCCGTATGCCAAGTCTTGTTACATATTTCAGGCTTTTGATGTTATGCTGATCGTGCATCTCAGTACAATCTTAGTAATTAACCAACTTAATGCACAAATTATAGTTTTATAACAAGTTTATTATACGTCTCTACATGTTTCGAGCACACAGTGCTCGAAACATGTACAGACTTATAATAAACTTATTATAAAACTATAATTTGTGCATTAAGTTGGTTAAATTACTAAGATCATATATCAGGCATTCGCAGTAACTCAGCAAAATGGACGATTTTAAAAACGAGACACTAAGGTAAACTGTGTCTTGTATTAGGCAGAGCAGTAGCTGCATGGCTGAAAATACAGAAAGCTCTGAAATGAATTGAACCAAGCGTCACTCAACTACAGGTGGATTCCACGTAGCTGTTAGTGTAGTGGATCATGGAATATTAATGATGACAGTGATGTCAGAACTGAGTCCCTTGGGATTGCAGCCCTACTGTAGTGGCTCTGATGATGATAGATCGGTACGGCCGTCAGTCGCACGGCTCAGTGTAATCGCTAAATTAGCGTCCCCTGTCACTTACTGGATTGCACTGTGGACAATAAAACATTGTGTCTTGAATAAGGAAATGACTTTTACTGCATACAGAAATTGAACAACAATACAAATGGTGTAACTCGTGATATTGTACGCAGGTCAGAGCCAAGACATTGCCTCTTTTCAAAAAGTCAATCATTTTCTGAACATTCCTAAACGTATTTCATTTCTGCTCATAAAGTGACACTGACTTCCCCGTCACCATTTCCATGACACTCGCGAATGATGTACAGCGTTTTGTGCAGAACTGAATATCTAATGAGTCACAACCCTTTCGGACCCGATGCATGTAGGCTTTATGGAACAAAATCCAAGTTATGGGAGTCCTGTCCCTTGCATAAAGTCCCAGATCGCCCCCAGAACGAGACCTCCGACATCTTCAGGGCCCAAGAAAAAGGAACCCGGGCAAGTGTGTCCAAGCGTCGCCACAGCTTCGCATTTACGAAAAACGTCTCCCCCGCCGAGGCGCACCTCCTGCACAGCGGACTGTCAATCACCCCATTATGTAGAAACGCCATCGTTACGTGCTAAACTCTTTTTCAAGAAATTTCACAAAAGCAGGTCGATGTATGTGGAAAATACAGGCTGACATTCGTGTCTGCACCTACGTAAAGCATCGCTTACACTGAGCGTATTGTCAAGAATTCCGCGAATTTTCGATGAAAATAAGTGCAGACCTCGTGCACCTGGTGTCACCCAAATGTGTTTTAAAATCTGTCAAGTCCAGAGGAGGGGTATTATTCATTTACACCCTTAAGTACAGCATAACTGTCACTGAACCAATTTCTAAGACACTCCAGCACAACATTTTGTTAAGGACTGTAATTCTGCATTTCATAGGGGTTTGACAAAGTTTAGTCACTAACAGCCACAAACAGACGGACAGACAGAAGGATTCTGTCTTCACCGGAGCATCGTCTAGTCTTCAGTGACGCTGAACAATTGACTCAAATGTTTCCAAAATACTGCACTTTCAATTATGCAGCTACGCACAACAAAACTCAAACTGCTTAAGAGACACGACAAAAAGGAAACAGGAAATTTTATAAGTGTAATTTCCAGGTTTATAAGCCCAACGCTGCCTCCAGAAAGGCACAAAACCCCGATCTTCCGCATTTGTATTGAGATTAATCGGACAAAATTAAATTAAATTATGGGCTAAGATAAACTTCCGAGAGAGGACCCACTGCGAACGTTTAGCTTGTTCCATACAAACTGCGATAAGTTTTTCTTAGTTCGTGTTACGACTTCCAGGTTGGTGAAAATAATCTTACAGCACCGTAATGTCATCGGTAGAAGCACCGTCCGTATTTCTGTTGTCATGCAGCGGCGCCAAAGGACATTAAGCTTGCTTCAAACTCGCGCAAACAGCTGGGATACACTGAATTTTTGAAGATGTTAACAGCGTGTTGAGGAGAGTATTTGGGCCTAAGAGGGACAAGGTATCAGGGGAATGGAGAAAATTACATAATGAGGAGCTTAGGGATCTTTACTCCTTACCCAATATTGTGCGGGTGGAAAAATCGAGAAGAATGAGATGGGCGGGGCATGTGGCGCATATGGGGGTGGGGAGAGGTGTGCACAGGATTCTAGTGGGGAAACCTGGGGGAAAGAGACCATTGGGGAGACCTAGACCTAGATGGGAGGATAATATTAAGATGGATCTTCGGGAAGGGGGAGGGGTTGGAGACTGGATGGAGTTGACTCAGGATAGGGACAGATGGCGGGCACTTGTGAATACGGTGATGAACCTTCGGGTTCCATAAAGTGCGGGGAGTTTCTTGACTAGCTACAGAACCAGTTAGCTTCTCAAGAAGGACTCTGCTCCATGGAGTAAGTAAGTAAGTGCAACGTACTCGGGTATCTCGTGCGACTGGTGTAAACGATCGATTGTGGGACGTGTGCGCCTTGCACGTGGTCCAGGGTCTGGGCTGCCGTTAGCTCTTCAGTGGGTCCATCACAAATCAAATAGACAGCGGACCCATATTGTCCACAAGCCCCGTACTTCAGCATTTCCCTTGAAGGACTGAGGATAACCACGAACAGCCCGAACATCACAACGTGTCTTCGGCCGGAGAACGTACACCCTACGTCACCTGAACGCGACGCACGAACTATATCCTTGCACATGCAAGACGCCTCTCGCCATCACAGCAACGAGACACCAAGCAAACAGGACCCTCTAGCACTCACAGCTCCCGAAATACCGCCTCGTACAAACATTTTTATTCCCTTCGAAACATAATGGATCTGTGCTTGAAGTGTGCAATCATGAGCGGTCAATCTAATTCAGCGATACATGCTGAAAGCGCTGTCAGCTCCACTGAGAGTGACTGCAAAATTGCAATTCAAAAGTGGTACAAATACAACACAGACACAGTTGCATACCATATCCCACAATCCAATGGTCGGTTGGACTTCAAAGCATTGTTTGTTCCCACACAACAGCACAGATTTTTGGCTAACTCTCGCTTTACCTTCAAACTCACAAGGGAAATTAAATTTTCAACTAATTATTAATTGCTCACCGGTCATAAGTGTACAATGATTAGGCCCAAGGTGCGCGCGTTCACGCATGTGATTGAGTGAGCGAGTGAGTGATGGAGGGAGGGAGGCAATTTCAACAAAACCTTTCCTTATAAATTGTGTGAGCAAATAGTGGACGAAATAGCTACCTGAAGACCTGATTCCAGATTTAAGATTCTGTGAGGTAACAAATGTCGAGCGCCTCTCATATGAATTCAGTTCCGCCAGTCCCATCATATTCCTGTACAGTCTGTTTCAATACCATGTTCCAAAACACTTCCACCTAACAGACAACCGGATACATTTTTGTATCCATTTTTGTCTATCCCACAGCAGTTTCTCCGATCATATTCCTTCATACTTTCTTCCAAAAATAACATCTGGTTGACAATATGAACTATGAACTCCAAGCGTTGTTTTCTCGAGTCTCCTGCATCAGATTTCTGTTCTCGAACATTCTCCATATATGTACTTTATACACGTAGGAAACCCATTTGGACACTTACATAATTACATTATACGTTTCACTATTTTAGTTCTTTGATTTTTGGACAGAAGGGATGACAAAGGTACTGTCTGTGAACATTCTGGACATTCCCAGAGTTCTCATGCTCATAATTTGTAAGACACGATGTTTTCAAAGCGTTGTATTGAAAATTCATTTCTTTCGGGCAGTGACGCTGTGTTGTCGGGTCACTAGTTCCCGACGTTTCGAAGGCTGTACAATCGAAAGTGCAATATTCCAGAAGAAGAATGCACGAAGACACCTCGCAACCAAATTTCGGGTATATTCAGATCCAGTGTACAAACCAGAGATTCGCTGAATAAGTATACACGTATCTTGTTCCACTTCCACAGTCACAAAATTCACAGACTGTGATTAATATGCAATTTGTTTAAAGATTCAGCTCGTACCGCGCAGGAAACACCCACTCTCGGTTATGAAAACCAGCCAGTAAACAAAAAGCTATATAATAAAATATTAACCCTTTTCCGAGAACCATACAGGACGTACAAGTATATTCTGTGAACAGAACGAAGAATTTTTTTTTAATGTTAAGCCTGTTGGCATGCAAAATAACACTGGGATTTACAGGGTTATTTCACAGTACAAGCAAAAACATTTGCTAGCTGATACAAGAACACGACTAGACAGACCGTCTCATATATAAGAATAAATTAATGGAAACGAACTTCAATATAAATGTTTAATTCTTTGAGCGTGCCACAATTCTCCCCCAGCTGATTGAAACCGTTTTTTTATCCCCAACAAATACACCGCGAGGCAATTGCGTGTAGCTTGTGTGGGCACAATGCAATCTGCTACAGAAGGAAAATTGATTTTAAAATGAGGTCTGGGGCTTTCAGACCCTTGGTACTAAATATATGACTAAGATAATGAGAATCCTAAGGCTAACACCTCTAAACAGATTATGATAAATCTACAAAACTGGAGAATGTGGAACATTTCAACTGTTTGTGTAACATGACAACAAATGATGCACGTTTGACGTTCAGGTGACCATGCATCGTGATAATTTCTTATAATAAAACCAACTAGATGCACTAATTTCTCAAATTTATTTTTGGAATAAAACTCTACACGTTTCGGACAGTTCCTCTGTCCATCATCAGGAGTTTTTCACTGTACACACAGCAATG
>Ga0123357_10005319_pt1 | contig 15382 bp, 9 predicted proteins | sample TergutEmb28metaG_FD_89873 | JGI IMG/M metagenome (GOLD analysis project Ga0123357, IMG submission 89873) | Embiratermes neotenicus P4 segment gut microbial communities from Petit-Saut dam, French Guiana - Emb289 P4 | ecosystem: Host-associated > Arthropoda: Insects > Digestive system > Gut ... | reverse complement strand
TTCTCTGGCCATTATCTCCGTAACCGTTCCACTTTGGACATAGGTGTTTTGGGTTATATCGGTATACTTTAACATAAGGAACACCCTCCCGAAGTCTGGCACATTCCTCCTGGGACACCCTGTGTAAGAATTTACTTGCAGTTATGTCTGACATGTAATCTGAAATACCATCATTGTTTCTGGGGTCCATTCAACAGTGGGTGCCCATGCAGCTGCATAATTTGCAAGAATGGAGTTCTGAGGTGTAACAGACTTACGTTCATGGTTTACATTTGCTCTTATTAAAACAATTTTACATTAAAAATGCAGTACAATAGGACATTTTTGCTGCTGTGTATTTACATTTATTGAAATAAGTTTATTCAAAACACACTAATGTTTATTCTTCCAACTGGGTCTCTATTTTATGCATAAGTAACTCCTAATTAAACAAGAGATTGGTCACTTTTATGGGGTGTGACACCATGTAGTTTGGTACATAGGTGTCAACATTTCAGTATTCAGATAATATAGCTGCTTGTTGACTTTAGACATTGAGGGTACATTGGCGCTTGTCTGGGAATGGCCAGGAGGCACAAGATCATACTTTTCTGTGTCCAATTTACGGTCTCAGCCTTTCTGTGCCTGGATGAAGAGATTTTGAATTGAATATGAAAACTAAATCCCAAGTCCAAATAGGATTAATGGAGTTCTGAGGTGTAACAGACTTACGTTTGTGGTTTACAGTTGCTCTTATTAAAACAATTTTACATTAAAAATGCAGTACAATAGGACATTTTTGCTGCAGTGCATTTACATTTATTGAAATAAGTTTATTCAAAACACACTAATGTTTATTCTTCCAACTGGGTCTCTATTTTATGCATAAGTAACTCCTAATTAAACAAGAGATTTTAAAGATCAGAATTATCCTATTGTCTGGATTTGTGAAGATGTAATGCCAGAATTTCCAGATTTTAAAAAGTGTCCCCAAAATATTGCATCACAAACAAGAGTTAATATTAAATAAAAAGAACAGATTTTAATCTGCAGGTACAGTTGGAAGGGCCACATTATAAAATGGGCAAAGTGAGCAGCTGCCACAGGCCCCCCCCTCCAATATCGGCATTGGTGCTGTGTGGTGTGTTTAACTTACCCAAACATTATCAGAATATATCAATAATATGTATTCATACTTTTTACTGTCTCTGACAGGAAGTTCCCAATATTTACATCAAAATTAAAATCTGTGAAGTCAGAGTGGTGCTGTGCAGTGCCTCAGAACCGTCTTAATGCTTAAGCTTTACTGTCAATTGAAAACAAAACTCTTGCACCAGTACACTAAGAGTAATGTAGTTGATAATCCTGAAAAATGAAGACCAGAAAGAAGTTCCATTCCAATTTGTAGCACTGAATTGCTATTTTTAAGTGTTTATTTTGAGAATTTCAAAGTCCTTAAATGGCTAGTTCAGCTTGTAATTTGATTCACTAATCTGGGCAGTAGATAAACAAAGGAAGTACAAAGTTATTTTGGCATTTTGTGACTTGGGTTGAATGTATAAAATGTAAGGCATTAAGTTCTGAAAATTAGTTTGAAACCAAGATAATTTTTGGAGTATGTGTTGGTAATCATTTTCTATACTTTATTGTCCTGTTAATATAAATAAATTTTGTGCTGGCATGAAATTGTAGGGGTTTCTCTTTAATGAAAGTAAGGCATGCGAAGCCAAGGATTATATGTTTCCCAGCCATTGCCATTGTCCTCACAGTAGGCTGTTTTGTGACAAAATGTAACAAGTGCATTAAACTCATATATACTTCCATTCTATTATGGCACCAAGTATATGGACATATTTCTAACATTAGGCCCACACTATTTCTAGAAAACCAAACTGCAAGAACTGTGCCATTCAGCAAATTCATTGCTTCACTACAGAAGATATGGGCCATTGGTCATTCTCATATTGTTTGCGTAAATATTTTCTGTCATACATTATCTTGAAGGCAGTAGCTGGAAATATTTGGCCAGCTAAGACCATTCTGAAAGCAGAACTGAAAGATTTATCATCATTATATAAGAATAAAGTTTCTAAACACCTGAACTAGCAGCTGACAATTCTTCAACAGCTGAGATTATTCCAGAATTCTGAGTGTTGGTGTTTCATCAATATTACATCTTAAGTGATACTGTTTGAGACATACATTATTGCTGTTTTTTTGTCTTTACATTAATTTACGTTGCTGCTTGTAAGGGTAAAAATCTTACAACATTTATCTGTCTGCTAAATAAACTCTTGTCCTGCTGAACAGGAATCTCACCATTAGTCTGCTTGTGCAGGAAACACTATAAACATATAGACTTGCATCAGTGAGCAAGTTAAATACTGAAATAATATTATTTGCTATTGTTCTGGGAGGTAAAAATTTGTTCTTCACTTATGTAAAATTGATAGTAACATATGTACACCTGGTAATCAGACAATTCCAGAAACAGAAATGTGTTTCTAAAAAAAAAAAACACTTACTTGCATCTCTAGTATTGAGAAGCCAGGTCACGGATGCTTGACACATAACGCATTTGATTAGGATGTAGTGTGAAAATAATATTGAAAACAGTGTTGTGTTTCAACTCCTGTTTTTAAGTCTGTAGAGCAAAATTAAATAACTAACTAATCTTAGAAAGAAGAACATGATGACAAGTATGAGTACATTGAACCAGTAGCTGCCATTGCCCATGTCAAGTGCTTCAAGGAATTTCTGGGGGCTTGTGTAATGGCAGTAGTCGATAGAACATTGTAGCCTTTCACGCTCATAGCTATAGATAGAGATCAAAACTCCATCCAGACCATACTTGAGGTAGCTGATGTGGAACAGCCACTGGAAATATGCTGGTGCATCATTCATATGCACAAAGAAACCAGAAAAGATGGTGAAGGGCATTATTGCTAATGCACCCCATACCATTCCATTCTGGAAAAAAGAAAATGTGATAATTTGTATGAGTAGATGGCCTATATGTGAAAAGTGTATTTCTTTTGATGCAGGGGTTCAGTAATAATGCTTAAATTTAGTTAGTTGTGTCTTAAAATTTATTTTCTTTACATTTAAAGTGGTGTGCCGTGCCCTGCAAAGCAAGGTAGGAAAATCAAAAACTAAGTAAACAGTGAGTAGATTTTGGAATATTATGGTTCATGTAAAATGTCTGTAGTGAACTGTCATGGGATTAATGCATAGGAGCATGAAAAATGGTGGTTATATCACAAATTATGAAAATTGCTAGCAGCAGTAGTGTTACCCTGCAGTCAGTCTAGCAAACTATTTGACCACACCATCTAAACATGTGAATGGTATTCATATTGAACTTAACTAACAGCACACACAAATGTTAACAGTTTCTTTTACGCTCGTTTTTCTTTCATTCATTTTTCTAGCACTAGTTGTTTCAAAATAACAATTCTTAAAAACTGCACCATAGTTTTCAGACACATTGTACATATTTCTTATTTGTTGTTACAATTTAGAGTGATAGAATAAGTCATGTTGTTCATATTTTTTAGGCATGTTCGCAAAATTGCAAAAAGTGACTATTAACTTGGTCATGTCTGTCTGTCTTTCTGTCCATCCGTCTGCCTGTCCATCCATATGAACAACTCGGCTCCCACTGGACAGATTTTCATGAAATTTGGTATTTCAGTATTTTTTGAAAATCAGTCATAAAAATTCAAGATTCTTTAAAATCTGGCAAGAATATCAGTTACTTTACATGAAGACCAGTATACATTTTTTATATCTTGCTCAATTCTTCTTAGACTGGGTAATGTTTAAGAATAATGTTGTAGAGAAAATCAAAACACACATTTTATGTTCAATAACATTTTTTTTCTAAAATCCTGCAGTTAATGAGATAATGTGGAAAAATCCTGTGGAGCCGGACAGGCCACCGATGACAATATGGTGCATGCACATTGCATGCTGGATACCTAGAGTTACAGACACACATTCAAAATTTGTAATACTTATTGCTTTTCCAATGCAACAATGATTGCACAAATGTGTCTCAATGTTACATTATGTGTATAGTTACATGGTATTGTATACATCACTACACTTTACCACACCCAAGATCACAGTTCAAACTTCCACCATTGTGAAGACTCATATCTCGTATGAATGGAATGAGGTTGACAACATGCACACAACACAAATTGTACATTTTAAGCATCATGCTGACTCTAGCATTTTTGGCATAATATCAGCTGTTTATGTCATGAAATGCTGCAACATTCTTTTCTGAAACATTTTGAATGTGCTTATTATATATTGGAGTATATTTAAAATATTGTTTAGTCTTGAGAAAAGTAGGAGTCTAATGTCTCATATATTGCCAAAAAGTTTTCCTGGTTGAGAAATGTAATGTCGCCATTAGTATAAAATTTTATCAAAGTGTGTTGCATGGGTACAGCTGAACCAATTCCACATGGTTGTAAATTGTGTTAAAGTGGGTAATGAGAAGAAATCTTTAGACGTGGTTTGCTGTTGCTTAGATTTCTGGTCCTGCAAAATTTTGATGAATTATCCTACTGGCCCCCCATAACCTGTACAATTCATTATGTGGGAACAAACAATGAATATATGAATATGTAATGATATCCTTTACTTTATGCAAACATCCAATGTGGTAGCACAAATTATACAAGGAGAGGAGTTAAAAATATAATGTCTACAGATTTAGCCAACAAATGCACACTAGTGTCAGTAGGTTCACAATAATATTTTTAAAAACATGAAACACCTACAGATATTAAATTATAACGTGCAGAATGGAAAGTATAAAAAAAAAATTTTAAATATATTTAAAAGAATAAGAAGTACCTGAATACTCATGGATACTCCAATGAGAAGGCCGATGCTTTGAGCCACCATCGATACCATAATACATATTGTGAGAAAGAAAATGTAGCGTATTACGTCAGAGGGTTGTGCGGTCATGAGATACACCACCACTGTGTAGCCAGTTGAGCATATAACCTGCAAGTGAAATAAATTTTGAAAAAGTATGTATACCAGGGTTGCCATTCTCCTTGGATATGATTTTATTTTGGGAGATTTTGACCCTTGAAAGTGAGGCAATTATGTGGAAACCTCATGTACACTGCTGCCAAAACCTAACAACTCAGAAGTAAGTGAATCTGTTAGTTAATAGTGATATATTAATTTAGGTCAGTGTGAAATGTTTTTGAGAATGGGATCTTTGTCTCTTTTTGATCAACTTCTGTTTGAATTAAATATTTTTCTTTGACATCTGTTTTCTGTGATCTGATAACTTCAGCTAATTTGAATACGCTTAGTTCTGGAACACCGAAAGTTCTGTTTGAGATACTGTCAGTACTCACCTTCTTCATCAAGTTTAATTTAAATTTTCTGCTAATTTAAGAAAACTAGCCCAACATATTAATTTTATATATTTCTTGAATTTTCTAAAAAATAAATATTAGAAATATTTTCTACCCTCCATATTTATTTTGGCACTTATTAAAACCATTATTTATGCTGGTACTATTAATGCAAAACGTTTAAGTGCTAACGGAGCACAAAAACAGAACTTAAATTTGTCTGACAACTTTCAGTATATACCTCCTACATCATATTTCTTCCAGAACTTTCAAGTAATTAGAACAGGTTTCATGCAAATTCACACACAATTGAATAGACATATAATCTTGATTATGCATATATTCCGTATTCTAAATAATCTGTGAACAGATTATCTGGTTTGCAGATTATCCTTGCATGATCATCAGTTGCTGATGACTAATGATAATGATGGGAAGTAACATGATTTAATATCAAGTGCTCGAAAAGAATCCTCAGTACAGAAATTGCGAGCTGTTTACATATGCAATAGGTGTGTGCTATGTATGTGTTACGTATATAATACATAAATTACAGTTTTATTTCCTGTTCGTGGTTCATTGAAGTATATGTTTTGGATTATCCATTTTTCTCAATTATCTGTGCACCCTGCCTTGCACCATTACACTGGATAATCTAGAGTACACTGTACTTTGTGCACTGAGTGCAAAGAATACATCAAAATTAACTTTGTACTGCATGGAATATAGTGTTTCAAGAACCTGTTCAGTACCAAAATGTATGTATTATGCAGTTTCTTTTACTTTAACTTGTTTTGGATTTGCAACATATTTCTGAATTGTTAAATTGTTGAATTGTTAATTGCTTAATTTCTTCATTACCTCAGCTGCTTCTATTTGCATTTAACAGAGAAAACTGAGGCCAAAAGGCAGCCAGTACCATGTTTAATGTTGTGGGAAATGGTAGTAGACTTGAGCATCAGTCACATTTCACCTTTTCTCAGAAGACACTTAGTCTCAGTACTAGCCAGAAGGTACTAACCAGAAGCCAGTTATCTTGACTGGTGTTTACTATGCTTTTCTGGAGTATTTTCTGCAGTAATTCTGAACAGCACCTTCCAGTGAACTGAGCAGTGGAAGGATGACTTGATTCCATTTATATCTGGTTATAATCTGGGCTGGGGATCTGATTGTCCTGACTGCAGTTGTGTTGTTTCTGTTTGTCAACCATATGTAAATTTCAGTATATAACCTTCCTGCCTTGATTTGTGCTGAGTTGACATGTCACAAATTAGGTACTCTCTAACAACTACTTACCTGTAAAGGTACATCAGCAAGTGTGATGGCAAGATAGTAGGATTTTAGAGAATACCAGCGATTGAAGTACTCTCTAGAGATGACTGGAATCTCAGATGGAACTGTGGGGGAAGATAAATGTTCTTAACTTTACAAAATTCTCAGGATGAGGTTATTATAAGTGATAAAGTAAAAAATACGAGTATGTACAAATTCTCCAAGTCCTTCAACACACTTCTAATTTTGTGCTGGACAAAGTTTGCTATAAGAGTAGCTTTCATTTCCTTGCATATATTGCAAACTTCAGATATTTTGAAATGACAGTAACAGATTAGAGGTACAGCAAGAAGTTAGAAGCAGATTAAATATGGGGCTTGCTTGTGAACATGTAATTTCACTTACTTTTATAATACATAAAGATGTAACTTACTATAATCTCACCATTGTTTTTTATGGGTGTCACACTGGGTCTTTGAACCCAGAGAACAAACACACTGAGGCTGTCTGAGAATAAAAGTTAAGGATAAGTTTTGAATCAAGGAGGGAGGAAATAACCAGAGGATAGTGCGAATTGTAATAATGAGAAGCTTTATAATTTGTGCTGTTCACCAAATGAATTTTGTGATCAAATTAAAAATAGTATAGGTGGGACATTACAGCACACACAGGAGAAATGAGAAATTCATACGAAATTTTGGTTTGAAAACCTGAATGAAGGAGACCGCTTTGTGGGCATATGTGTAGATGGGAGGATAATGTTACACCCAGGACTGGGTCCACAGTCCACAAATGTTTCAAAACGCTAGGAACCATTGCCAAATTTTAGGTGCCAGGAAAATGGCATAAAATAAGTTCCACCCTAAAAACCCACAGTTCTGAAGTGACCTATGAACCTGACTGTTATCTGGTGCTTTGTGTATGGTATATGTGAACTGACACACATTTTTATGTGCAGGGGAAAAGCTTCAATAATTGTGCTGGAAATATTACGTGCCACTCTACGAAATTAAGTAGCCTGGGTTTGGTGACAGGATGCGTGGGATATCTGCATCCCTGAATGGGTCTAGTGACTTATATGACCACAGGAATGAATCTTGGGGTCCTTAGAAGTTGGAGAATTTATTGGCCACCTAAGTAAGAACTGTTGGTTGTTTTCTGTTGATCTGCAGAAACTTTTGTCCCATCCATTCTCTTTAGCCTTGAAGGTGCTTTTTTTCAACCCTTGTGTTCAATGTCATGCATTCACTTACATGTGAGTATCATTGAAGAAAAGGCAGTGAACATAAGGAACATGATGCAAAAATAGAGCAGACCAAAGTTGTCAAACACATGAGCAGCATCATTTCCAACACGGTAATATATGAGTCCAATCAGAACGCCAACAATCATGTGGATTGATAACCGGGCCACAGTGAGGAACTGGAATAAAAAAGGTTCTGCAATCGATATTTATTTTTTTTAATGTAATCGGTCTGTTAAATGCTAAAAATGAGATTCTTTACACATATTTTTCTCCTCAGTGATTATTGTTTGCCACTGAACAATATTTTCGAATTTTGTACCGAATATTTCTGGTTTTTCAACAGTAAAAATTTTGACCTGCCATGTAAATATAAAAACAGCGTCAAGAAGAAACCTTTGCATGCAACTGATTAATTGCAATGAGAAATTAACTAAACATGACTTTACTGAGTAAATGTGCAACATATTGATACAAGCTGGAAGTTTTATATATGTGAAAATAGCTCATTGTGTAATATGAATGTGAATTAATGGGCATGTGAGTGAGTGAGTGGGTGGGTGTGTGAGTGGGTGATTGAGTGAGTGGGTAAGTGGGTGATTGAGTGAGTAAGTGATGTAATGTAATGTAATTTATTTGCATTCTATAAATCCAAATTAGGGTACAATCCGGTGGATATAGACATTGTCACATACATACTATCTAACATATTATACATAGTGTTGGAAGAATCTTAGCTATAAATAAAAGTACAATAATAAAACACCTGAAACTAAATAAAAGTACAATAATAAAACACCTAAAACCAATTGTCAATACAGCTTTCAATGGAATATATCTGATAATTAAAATATTTTTCACTATTATAAAAGGAATTTATGAATAAAAACCTCTTTAAAGCATTCCACAACGGTACTACCTCATTAGCTAAGTCTTTGATATTGTGAGGAAGGTTGTTAAAAATTTTAATTGCTCAGTAATACACTCCCTTTTGGAACTTTGTTAAATTAGCTGTGGGTGGATGTAAGTTGGTTTTAAATCTTGTGTGAATACTGAGGATCTGATTATTTGTATAAAATAAATGTTTGTTTTTTATCACAAATATTGATATTGAGAAGATATATTGAGAATATAAGGGTAGTATTTCTAATTTCTTGAACAGTTCCTTACATGCATATCTCATTCTTGAATTTGTGATACTTCTAATCACCCTTTATTGAATTTTGAAAATCTTATCACTATATGGTTTATTTCCCCCCAGAATTATCCCATAACTCATAATTGAATGTATGTGTGCAAAATAGACCATTCTTAAATTTTCTGGAGACATTATAGCTTGTATTGTTCGAATAACAAAACATGCTGTATTCAATTTGGACATCATTTGGTCTATATGAGCCTTCCATGATAGGGAGTCATGAATGATCAAAACCAAAAATTTTGTATTTGATGAGCTTGTGACATGATTACCCTGGTAGTTAAGTTTCAAATCATAATCCCAGCTATTTTTAGTATTAAATTGTAAGTAATGTGTTTTATTGTAATTTAATATCAATTGGATTACTTTAAACCAATTATTAATGTCCCCAAATCTTTTATCTATTTTTGTTTCAAAAAAAAATTTTCCAAATTTGGACTAGTTACTGGTATCGTCTGCATAAAAAAGGATTTCGGTTCAGATGGATGCTAAATTTGGCAATTCATTTACATAGATTTAAAAAAAAAATGGGTCCCAAAATTGATCCCTGTGGTACCCCCTGTTTTATTTTCTCCAGGTGGATTCAATGCCATTATTATGACTTAAAATTACTTTTTGATATCTTCCATCTAAAAAAGATTTTACTAAATTGGAGCAAGCAACTATGGGAGAGAATGTGTGAATGTGTGTTATATTTTCATACTACTATAAAAGCCATTTACAACAGCAACTTTAAATATTATTACAATATCTGAAGACAATAACTGGCTGATATTATGCATGGCTGTTAGCTTGGGTACAAGTAAAATATTTTGGAATACACATACCTTGTCCCTGAGGATTAAGAGGAATGTTCTTCTAAGTAGGCAAAGAAACTGACTCAAGAAAGATGTAGGATAGTTTCTTGTATGCCTTTCTGCAGCATCAATATGCCTGATTTCACTCTCTTGTGCAGTGTTTCCATGGATTGGTGCTGGAGTAGGTGGAATGGGTGGCATATGGACAGGAGTCATTAAGCCTGTGTGTTACATAAAATCCAAGACAGTATAAGTCATCATCATCATTGTCATATTTGCAATATATTCCATGTTCTAACCCTTCTTTATTTTTCCTTCACCATACCAGTAGAAAGATCATTTGATCCATAGTTCATATAAAAATACGTAGGGTGACAGCAGTTCTTCAGTAACGGTCGTTATCTAAAATATGACATGCAAGTTTTTGCAAAAGTATATCTGCACACTCTTCTTGGTAGCCAAGGACCTAACGTCTACAGTCCCTCCTGTGGAAGGACTTCCTCTAATCTCTACTTGTCCTTTGTCAAACATAAAGGGCCTGTGCTTGTTTGTAGGCTTTTGCAGTGGTGCCTTAGAGGTCTCTGATTTCCTGGGATGTGGTGCCATGTCACTGAATGATTGGTGTCTGATGCCGTAAGACAGCATAGTCATCTCAAAACATATGAAACCAATCATGCAGTGACATAGCATCACATCCCAGCAGTGGCATACCCAGGAATTTTGTTTGGGGGGGGGTTCAACAAATTCGGTTGAGGACAGAGGACAGACAGAATGGGGATCTGGGGGCAGTAGCCCCCTAGTCAGGGGTTCTGGAGGCAGCTGTAATTTGGTACAAGAAATTTCATTTCATATACTAAAATTTTCTTAATTTTTGGTACTTTAATACTATTTATGATGGCAACCAATTTATTCTTCATTGCTAATGTAAAACAATTGTGAACCTAGGTAGTTTTAGAATTTTACTGTTTTTGTTTCCGAACATCTTGGGGTGTTGGCGTCCTAAATTCAGCAATTTTTAACAGTTTTCATAGTCGGGTTGAGTTTGGCACGATTTTGGAGGGCCTTCGGAATTTGGGGGGGGGGGTTTCAAAAACCCCCCCCTTCGGTACGCCACTGCATCCCAGGAGAACAGAGGTCTCATATAGGCGTAGAATTTTCAATAAAGACCAGGCTTATCATTGTTTTTGGACATCAGACATTAGAACATAACCATCAGTATTGCCTGTGTCCGTCATTGCTGCCATGTTGGTATTATGATAGGTAGTAAGAGTCACAAGTATTTGGTGGACTCCGGCAACATTTATTTAATTCAATTTTTAGGCATTTTTGATGAATTACAAAAATGATAATGCCTTATATGGAGACATATTTGTCCATCTGTCTGTCTGTATGTCTGTCCATGACCTAGTGTTACTGACTAAACCATATTCTAAATTTTCATTAATTGTGATATATGTGATGCGTAGAAAGTTGTGAAGCAAGCATGAGTTTTACGAAAATTGGTGCAGGGAAGGCCATTTACATGTGCAACATGAAGTCTTATGATGTTTAGAAAGTACAGAACAACTTGATGACATCTGTGTACTATGTTGTAGAGTGCAGCATTTTCAGTCTTGCTTAAAAGGCGTGGAAGTAGGCGTTATGACTTTAAGCCTCATGAGAAAGTCAGACTTTTATAAAAGTAATTTTAGTGGTGTAGAAATAATTGAGGTGTTAAAGTAGTGATATTTCCAAACATTGTAACAAGATACTTCACATGATATTAATCCATGGATATGATGCAAGCTTACCATGATATGAGAAGGAACTTCTGTCTATCTGTCTTCTTCTCCAGTCATTACATTTGCCATTCTGTATGGCTGCTACAAGAGCTTCATTGTGGTCCCCGTAGTCACCCGTTGAGATTTCAAGCACTGAGAAATTAGAGGACAATGAGGATGGATGCAGTCTTGCCAGATTTGTCTGGAGCAAAACCCACTCATTGTTACAAAACAGATACCACACCCATTTACTTCAAGTGAAGTCCCTAAAATCCACTATTTTGATATTCAAAGGGAGAAATTGAAAGATTTCACAACATTAATGGACTTGTGCAAGTTAGTTTCTCCCATATGTAAAGAATAGGACCTTTAATATAAGGTGACCACTCGGGAGTTGAAGATCAATTGAGAGATAATGATAAAATGAATCTTAAAGGCAAATAGTGTTAAGCCTGACATATTTCTGTCCCAAGACTATTATTAAGGACATACATTCATAAGACTCAAGAAGCTGTTGTAGGGTATTTCAGTCACAAAATTTATATTAATATACTTAACTCTGTTGTATGCAACTGAATATTACTAAAATACTTTTACCTTATGGTATTTCTTAATGTCGGTAAAATGTAGTGTATAAAACACCATTAAATGTGTACATACATTTGTGTTAACAGTATAAATTCATATTAAAATATTTTAGTCTTTGATTTTGTGCTATGTGTGGGTTTTGAAAATTTTAATTTCTTAATTTGTGTTTCATTACATTTTGATTTCATATTGATTACTTTTTAACACTTGGCTTTTTTTTAACTGTGTTAGCGGCTCTGTTTAGCTATGCAGTAGCATGGTTCTGATACAGTTATTAGGTAACTAATAGTAATACAACAGTCTGAATTTAAAGAAAGTGATTTATAAGAAAGAATTCATTTACACATAATTAACATTCAGGATACACCTGGTTTGATCCCTCAACAGTCTTGTAAGATTTCTGCAGTCTTTCATACAAAACACTAGGGAAGAATATGTCAATCAAGGTGCTACTTCTCATCAGCTGTCCTTTATTCCCAGTACTGTCCCCCCACCCCCTTTTTTGGCATTGTAATTGTACTTGTTTTAAGCCTGTTAAATTTCAATGGGAAAAATCTGATAATTCCCACCTCTCATTACAGTTTCCACGGAAACATTTTCCGTTGACACATTATGCTTTGCAGTCCTTGGAAGACAGTATAAACAGTGTTTCTATGGAATATGCTTGGTGTGTAACTTCTGGCAAGGGTCGGGATTAATACTGACTCAAGAATGTATACCTCTCACCTCCATGTATTGCTGCTGTGCTGTGGTCCCATTCATAAGTACCAAAAACTCTGATTCGTACATAACAGGAGAATGGCAGGACTTAGGCTTTCACATGTGCATATGGATGCAAGTTAAAACAGACAATGTGTTTTTGGTACATTGTTTTCACAGTCATGAGCCGTTTATCTTTCATCTCCAAAACACATATATAATTCTGAATTTTATAAAAGATTTCATCATAAAAATGTAACCCCATTGCCTGTAGGTTTTGCGTTAAAGTTGGCATGCCAGTGCTTGCATGTACATATTGTAATCTGCAGCACAATTCAACAATAACAACAATAACAATAATAATTTCAACAACAGCAGAACAACAATAACAACATGTAAGTGTAGGGGAATATGGCAGTAGTTCATACCAAAATCTGCAGGGTTGTGGTATGGTGGACAGTCCAGCCCAGCTTCAGATAAGTAGGGTACCACACCCTTGATGGTTCCTTGGTAGATGCACCTTCCTTCTGCGACAACGTACAAGTGATCAAACATTTCAAACAGAGAGGCACTTGGCTGGTGGATAGTGCATACCACAGTACGACCCTCTCTAGCTAGCAGTTTGAGCACTGCTAAACATTGCCTTGATGTACAACTGTCAAGGCCACTGTAATTAAAAAAATATAGTAATATGTGCACCTGAACTTTAAATAATACAGTGTTGTTTGGAAATTTCTATAAAGATTAGTCGGTTTTCAATGATAGTAACTTTTTTGGAATATATTATTACTGCTCTGTATAATTTTTTATTTTTTATCTATTAATAATCTTTCACTTAACTGTACAATTTACCTTGTAGGTTCATCAAAAAACATAACTGGTGGGTTGTTGACTAGTTCTAGGGCAATAGCGAGCCTTTTGCGTTGTCCACCAGAGAGACTTTTACTTTGTGTTTTTTTAACTTCTGATAAACTCATGGCTCTAATAATCTCATCTACCTGAAAGAACAAAATGTACAGCTTAGAAATACATGTGAAGAAATGATCACTTACCGCAATTCAGTGCTTGGAATTTCTACCTCTAGGTAGTTGTTCTCTAATATACATAACTTCCTAGTGTTGGGTGTGTATGTAGGAAACTGTTTATATTCACATAGCAGAACTGTAATGTGTTTGAATATCTAATTATCTGTCTCTACTATGATGCATTAGCCTGTATTTGGGTCATGGCCTTCCCAATTATATTCAAATTATTTAAATCTTAAAGTTTGTCAGTTCTGATGAATCCATCACTTCATTTGGAACTCTTCTGCACAAAACCCAAAAATGAACTTGATCATTTTTAGATTCATGTAGTAAAAAGAGTACTACAAATGAAATTTCTGTGCCCCTCAATGAGAGGACACTCTAGCACTTTGTGTGTTGTCTCTTAGTTGTTCCATTAACTGCCAAATGACATGAAAGGTGACTGAAACAACTTTTTCCGTCCTTTACCACTACTCTGATGTTAAGCATTATGTACAGGAATGTGCATGGGGATAATGGTGTTAAGCAGGCTGAGATAAAAACAGCTCAGCCAGTAGTGCCCAAGCCTAGTCCTTTTGATAGTGAGATGGCTGTTTGGAGGGCTAAAAAAATGTAAATCACCAGGCACTGATCAAATTCCAGCAGAACTGATCATGCAGCAGGCAGGAAAGTGCGTCCTGAGGTACGTAAACTTATTAATTCTGCTTCAGCGAATTTCTATGGACTGGATGGTCTGAGGATCAAATCATGGAAGGGGTGAGAATTTCCACACCCATCCAGACTTGCTGTGGGGCCCACCCAGCCACTAGTTATCTTTCCTGGGGGTAAAGTGGCTGGGGCATGGCGTTGACCACCCACCGCCATCTAGAGCCAAGGTTTTAAAGAAAGAGTAGAACTGTACATCTGCTCTTTCTCTTGTGTGTTCTAAGTTGAATTTTACCTTTACCTTTTTTTAATTGTGCTTGGAATAATGAAACATATTCTCAGTAGTGAAAGGGGTCCATTATTGGACCCATTTCTATGGCCAGTGATAAAACAAATTATAGTAATTATTGAGGCATATAACTCCTACCAATGACATAAAAAATTTTATCTTTCTGTCAATTTTGACTCCATATAGAGGTCAAATAATTGTGGGACATCAGTGGCGATTTTGATTTAACAGATCAATCGCTGCTCCTATACCCTGCATTTGTCAAATGCTTCAAAAAAGGGGGAATACAAAAGGGCAATGTATCAGCCATTTATAGACTTCATGAAAGTGTATGGTTCAGTAAGAAGGGAGGTTCTGTATAATATCCTCCTTGAACTTTGTTATATTAACCAACTAATCGCACTGTTGTATGTTCCTAAAATATTTATTTACACATTAACACTTTAAAAACATATCACTTTATAAAATTTCGTCATTTACTCCTACATGTTTCA
>Ga0123357_10005318_pt1 | contig 15383 bp, 6 predicted proteins | sample TergutEmb28metaG_FD_89873 | JGI IMG/M metagenome (GOLD analysis project Ga0123357, IMG submission 89873) | Embiratermes neotenicus P4 segment gut microbial communities from Petit-Saut dam, French Guiana - Emb289 P4 | ecosystem: Host-associated > Arthropoda: Insects > Digestive system > Gut ... | reverse complement strand
CCCCAAAAAAAAAAAAAACTGACCCACTTCCACACAACGTACTGCTGTCCACAATATGGCGCGCAATTTCTGTACGGTCGGTCACACAGCAAAGTTCACTGTGTGAGTGAGTTTGAGGTTTATTGTAATAGCGGCCGAATTGTGGGAACTGCTGGATTTAAATGGTTGTATAAGGCGGACGTGTATTGACATAAAAAATTGAAATGACGTCACTTTTTGTTGATGATTCCGCGAAACAAATTTGCTGCATACCGACATGTGTGCTGTGTCGCATCTGTCGTTAGTTCGAAATGTAAACACGTCTCCCCACTTTAAGGCAACTGCGCTATACCACAATGTTAGAGCGAATGTGTGCAACAGATTTGGTTTCAGGCACATTCATACGGAAAGGAAAATCTGTGTAATGTGCACTGTGTACTGAGCACTGAAATAGGACACATTTTGGACGGTACATCAGAAATTTGTAATGTGCGTAGAAGCAGAACACTTTCCTGACGGTAAACCAGAAATGTGTACTGTGAACAGGAACAGAACATTTTCCAGACGGTATATCAAAAAAGTGTACCATGCATAGAAACAGAACATTTTCCAGACGGTAAATAAGAAATGTGTACTGTGCAAAGAAACAGAACACTTTGCAGACCGTTCACACATAAGACAATATTTACAGATCACAAAACGACATTAAAGAAATAAACTCAGCCATTTACATTCATTCCAATACACCAACACACGCAGTTAACACACAATAAAAGCCATATATAAGCTACACACAGCCAGTACAGCCTTATGTAAGCCTTTCAGTTTATGTTATGTACATATGTTGGTATTACGAATGGTGGCGGACGGAATGCAAGTAATGAATATTATTGAATGTGGGATTTACTGTTTTTATGTTCGCCAAAATTTAACAGTTGGTTTCCTACGTCACTGCGCCCAATATAGTCATTAATTTATCTGACAACTGTCTTCTTTAACCTGCTGTCAATTCACATTCACAATATTAACATGGCCCAATGTGCTGACCGCCAATTGGCGTGGCGAAGTAAGGTCGGCAAGAGACGAACGGTAATCGTGACACAAAATGTTGTTATCTGAGTGCTGGAATGGATTTTATATACGTGCGAGTGCATTATTAAAATTTCGGCGTGAGAATTATTTTTTTTTTTAATTTAGCACACACTGTAAAATAAATGTGAATATTAGAGGCACCAAATATGTTAGATTTATGAAACAAACTAAAATTTGATGAGGAAAAAACGGAGAGTATATAACGTGTAAAATATTTGTTGGATAAATAAATAAAATGCAACGTTTAGAGATTAGCATTTCGGTAAGAACAATATGGTGAGCGTTAGGCGTAAAAGGGTTAACCTGTGTTCAATCACAGGGCACAAAATGGAACAAAGCTTTGTGTTTTATCCAGGAACGAAGGTAAAATTTCTCTACAACGCTTTCTCCGCCAAAATGTGAAACTAAAAACGTAACCACCGCTCAAAAAGACACTGAATGCAACACATCGACTTGCTGCTGTGCTGCCTCTGGTAACATGACAAAATCTGATATTGTGACAGATTAAACGGGAAGAAATTTTAGGAATCTTGATGGAGAATTCAATTTTGTTACTGCATGGGACTATTGTAAAGGGACATTGCTCTAGGAGAACATTACGAAAAAAAAAGTCCACAACCAATATTTACGCTAATGTACCTGTTCCTGTCCTACACACAGCACATTACACAACGTAACTTCGAAAACCAACACTTGCCACTAACGTCCCTGTTCCTGTCCTACAAACAGCACAGTACAAACATAACAACCACAATCAGCACTTAGCGCTAATGTTCCTGTTCCTGTCCTACACAGAGCATAATACAAAATATAAAATCTAGAAATAACATTTAATGCAAACGTTAATTTTCCTGTCCTACACACAGCACATTACACAATATAAAATCCACAACCAACACTTAACGCTATTGTCCCTGTTTCTGTCCTACACACAGCACAATACAAAACATAATATCCACAAACAAAACTTAATGCTAATGTTCTTTTTCCTGTCCTACACACAACAAATTACACAAGAGAACATCCAAAAACAGCACTTACCGCTATTGTTCCAGTTCCTGTCCTACAAACAGCACATTACACAACATAATATATACAAGCAAAACTTACAGTTAATGTTCCTCTTCCTAAGATAATATCCAAAACCAACACTTAACGATAATGTTCCTGTTCCTCTCTGCAACACAGCACAATACACATCATAACATCCAAAACCAAAATCTAACGCTATTATCACTGTTCACTTTTTTCACACAGCACACAACACAACATAACATGTAAAACCAAAACTTACCGCTAGTGTTAAATTTCCTGTCCTACACACAACATAAATAACAACATAATATCCACAACCAACACTTACAGGTACTGTTCCTGTTCATGTCTTCAACACAGCACATTACACAACATAATATCTACAATCAAAACTTACCGCAATAATTCTTGTTCCTGTCCTACACACAGCAGATAACACAATAAAACATCCACAACCAACACCTAACGCTACTGGTCCTGTACCTGTCATACACACAGCACATTACACAACAAAACATCCACAACCAACACTTACCGCTAATGTACCTGTTGCTGTCCTACACAGCAAATTACACAACATAATATCCACAACCACCACTCAACGCTAATAATACTGTAACTGTCCTACACAAAGAACATAACACAAAAGAAATTAAACAAAAAATATTTACCGCTAATTTTCCTGCTTCGGTCCTACACACAAACAATTACAAAACATAATATCCATAATCAACACTTAAAATTAATTCTCCTATCCCTGTCCTACGCAGAGAAAATTACACAACATAACATCCACAAAGAGCACTCACAGCTAATATTCCTGTTCCTGTCATACACACAGAACTTCAAGCAACATAACTTCCACAAAAAACATCTAAAGTTACATTTCCTTTCCCGATACTACATATAGAACATAACACAACATAATTTCCACAAAAAGCATTTAACGCTACTCTTCCTGCCTAGGTCTTAAACACAGAATTTTGAGCAAAGTAACATCCAAAACCAACACTTACCGCTACCGATTCTGTTCCTGTCCTACACACAGCACATTACACAACATAACATCCACAAACCAACAGTCACCGCTAATATTCCTGTTCCTGTCCTATACACAGAACATAACACAATTTAAATTCCACAAAAATATTTACCTCTAATTACCCTCTTCCTGTCTTACACACAAAACATTAAACAACATAACACCCAAAACCAACACTTACCGCTACTGTTCCTGCTCCTGTCCTACACACAGCACATTACACAGCATAACATCCACAACCAACACTGACCGCTACTTTTCCTGTTCCTTTCCTACACACAACAAATTACACAACATAAAATCCACAACCAACACTTACCCCTACTGTTCCTTTTCATGTCCTACCCACAGCGCATTACACAACATAATTTCCACAAACAACACTCACCACTACTCTTCCTGTTCCTGTCCAACACACAGCTCATTACACAACATAACATCCAAAACAACACGCACACCTACTTTCCCTACTCCTCTCCTACCCACATCACATTAGACAAAATAACATCCACAACCAACACTTACCGCTACTGTTCCTCTTCCTGTCCTACCCACATCACATTAGACAACATAACATCCACAAACAACACTTACCGTTACTGTTCCTGTTCCTGTCCTAAACACTGCACCCTCTACTCATTACTTGCCATATGATAATCTGCGCTACACTTCAAAACCCTCACAATACACATACACTCACGAACGTGTTCGTGATGATTCCGAACGTTCCCGAAATTTGCCGATCCCGAATGACCTACACCAGTAGAAGTGCAGGTAACATATTGTTAATGGAGTGTGTGAATTTAAACAGCATGATTAATTATGTTAATGATCCGAAGCAGTATAATAATTTGGTTTCAATTTTTCAACGTTACTATAATTACATGTATTGTTTGAAAGGCTTATTACTGCCTGCTGCACCGGAACACCTCAAGGTTAGTGTCATTGCTATCAGGCAGCCACTTGGCAAAACCTCTTCCAACAGTAGCACTTACGTGTAGTCAGCAGATTCCGCAGATGCACTGTGCTAATTGGCTGCGGCAAATCGGAATACCCAGTGAGCTTGTATCACACACCAAGGTCACATTTCCGCCACCCAACAGTTGTCACAGACACAGTTCATATTTGCGCCACCTCACTGGATTCAAAGACACAGGTCATATTTGGGCCACCCAACTGGTCTCAAAGACATGCGCCATATTTGCGCCGAACAGCTGGTTTCACAAACATGGTCTCTGTTTGCGCCACCCTTCTGGTTTCACAGACACATGTCATATTTGCGCCACGCAACTGATGTCACAAGCAAAGGTCATATTTGCTCCACCCATCTGGTATCTTCGACATGGGTCATATTTGCGCCACCCAAATTTTATCACAATCATAGATCATATTTGCGCCTCACATCTGGTGTCAAAATCCTGAACCATGTTTGCGCCACCCAACTGGTTTCATAGACATGTTACATATTTGCGCCAACCTGCTGTTGTCACAGACATGGACAATATTTGCGCCACCCTACTGGTATCACAGACTTAGTTCATATTTACGCCACAATTCTAGCGTCACAAACATGGTCCATACTTGCGCCAACCACCTGGTGTCAGAAATATGGTCCATATTTGCGCCACACAGCTGGTGTCAACGACATGGTCTATGTTTGCGCCACCCTACTGTTGTCACAGACACAGGTCATATTATCGCCAAACAACTGGTGTCATAAACATGTGCCATATTTGCGCTAAACAACTGGTGTCACAGACATAGTTCATATTTGCGCCACACGTCCGGCGTTACAGACAGGGACCATATTTGCACCAAAAGTTTTGTGTCACAGACACATGCAATATTTGCGCCATCCAGGTCGGTGTGGTCCTCCAAGAGGACACTAATTTAACCTCAGTAATTTCACCGTCATTAGAGATCTTTCTGCATTCTCACCTGCAGTCACTAAATGTAGATAGAAAATATAACCGCAGAACTTGAGTATTTTGAAATATATCACAAACAGAAGCCGCCATCTGTGGGTAGTTTTTGGTAATTCCGGTAATTATGAACTAACAATTGGAACCAATTTTTCTATTCGTGTAGTTAAATTTATTAGAATTTATTCCTTAAATTTCCCTACTTTTAGGCTAAAAAATGCCATCTGCACGGAAAGTGGATATTTTGTTTAGCTTCAGACTGCAGTACGGGCTGAACCGAAGATGTCAGTAATGAAAATCTAGCACTGAAACGCGAAACTCGAAAAGAAATTTTAGATCGGTTCAGTGCAAGGTACATTTACCATTGCTTGTTATGGTATGTACATTATTTTATATAGGCCCAATTTAATACTTGCTGTGAGGAAGCAAAAAGGTCTTGCTTTGGGTTTGAAATTTACAGGCAGTTTTAAAATCACGAATTTAGTCTCAAGTTCTTCAAACCAAAAACATGTGATTCTCACAAAAATGATACTGAAGAAGGATAAACGAAGGAAAAATCTTCAAACAGAAATACAAACAGCTACAACAGACATTTCAAACTGTTGTTATAAAATCAGACACTTTACTCACAGTTGTATTGTCTGTGAACTTCAGATGGGAGCACTGGGTGATGTTCACTTTTATTTGTAGCATGGGGTGAGGGGAAAAAATAGGTTCCGTTGAAATGCTATATCGCGTTTATTGCAGTACTGGATGGGGTGGCAGTGTCTTCTAACAAGGGTAATCTTAGAACTAACTTCTCTTCTGTTAACTGTAGTGGACAACAAAATAACGAATTCATAGTAGCTACTAATTTTCACGCTGAAACGCACGTTCAAATAAATTTTGTTGCCCACAAATATATCGCTGTGATTCATACACACAATTATGGCGTAAGTTCCTATTGTTTGGTTGAGAAAAATATTACAAAATCCTTAAGGTCAACACCGGCCTCATTACATCAAAGCATGCTGCAATTGCTGGAACAACAAGGAAAAACGGAGAGAAAATCAGAGTTCAGGACTGGACAGTGACAGTGTTTTGGATGTCAGGGAAGTTAATGAACAAACTGCTGTAAACTGTACTGTGGATTGAATGGAGAAAAATTGTAACTAAAATGATATTATTGTTCTGGGATTTGCGTAAGTGCAGAATAAGGAATTCTGTTATTAATGTGACATAGAGCGGTGCAGATTGTGTTTGGAGATATTTAGTGTAAATGGGTTAATGTGACATGAAGCTGTGCAGATTGTGTTTGGAGCTGTTTAGTGTGAATGTGCTAATGTGACATGAAGCGGGGCAGAACGTGTTTGGAGCTGTTAAGTGTGAATGTGTTCATATGACATGAAGAGGTGCGAGAATGTGTATGGAGCTGCTTAGTGTGAATTTGTTAATGTCACATGAAGCGGTGACAGAGTGTTTTGGAACTCCTAAGTGTGAATGTGTTAATGTGACATGAAGCGTTGCGAGATTGTGTTTGGAGCTGTTTAGTGTGAACGTGTTAATGTTACATGAAGCGGTGCGAGAGTGTTTTTGGTCCTCATTAGTGTGAACTTGTTAATGTGACACGAAGCGGTGCAGATTGTGTTTGGAGATGTTTAGTGTGAATGATTTAATATGACATGAAGCGGTTCAGATTGTGTTTGGAGCTGTTTAGTGTAAATGTCTTAATTGGCATGAAGCGGAGCAGAATGTGTTTGGTAATGATTAGTGTGAATGTGTTAATGTGACATGAAGCGGAACAGGATGTTTTTGGAGCTGTTTGGTGTGAATGTGTTAATGTGACATGAAGCGGTTCAATTTATTTTTCGAGTTGTTTAGTGTGAATGTGTTAATGAGACATGAAGCGGTGCTGATTGTGTTTGGAGCTGTTTAGTGTGAATGTGTAATGCGCATTGGTAATGCACATTTGAAATATTTGGTAGCTAAGAAACTTTTGTAATTTATGATTTTCCAACTTTGAAAATTGTGTAAAATGAGGAAACGACACGCTTTATTAGAAGCTGAGCTTAGCGATTACCACACTTTAAACTGTTTATAAACCAGCCCGGTTACAGAAGGTTATGTCAGCGTGTGACAAATAGCTGACATCAGCGCGCTACTTCTACAGCGTTTCAAGGATTGTTACAGTATGAGATGTATGAAACTAAGCTAAGATGATGTAATGTTGTGTTTACACCCACAAAAATGCATGACATGAGGAAATCGCCTTTATATATATTTACGAATATTTGACTAAGGAGAGACTTTCGGAGTAACGTTTGATCAACGAAGATGGGAACATAATACTGACGCTATATCGCTGTTTTGAATAAGATTGCCAGCCGTGAAGAATTTCCGAAGGAACGAAGGCTGACATGCTGGTCAACATAGCATACCTCTTGATTATTGAAGGTGAGTCGCTTTGGTTGAACTAAATTTTAAAATAAATTTGAAGTTTTACTTTGGAAACGTACGGGACAAATTGGTTACATAAAGGCGAGACAGCTAGTTGTGTAAAACCACAGAACTCTGACATGCAAGTGTAATTTTGCTAAGGAAGACACATTGACTTTTATGTGTAAATTTATATATAACCGCAGTAAAATAGAATTTAGCTTTTAGTCATAACCGTTGTTGTTTGACGTGGGTTATACAGTTCTAGATCCTAACCCCATTCGAATCAGGCACCCGATTCTGGTGGCACGCTACCTCCTGCTTGACCCGAACGGACCATCGGTTACAGTAGGAATCTTTTCCCCTTTAAGTAGTACTAACGGAACGGTCGGTTTCGGTCCACTCCCAACCGACTATACTCCGTGGGCACTAGAAATGTGTTAATGTGACATGAAGCGGTGCGAGATATTGTTTGGAGTGGTTTTGTGTGAATGTGTTAATGTAACATGAAGCGGTGCCGATTGCGTTTGGATTTGTCTAGTGTGAATGTGTTAATGTGACATGAAGCGGTGCAGAATGTTTTGGAGGTGTTTCGTGTGAATGTGTTAATGTGATATGAAGCGGTGCGAGAGTCTGTTTGGAGGTCTTTAGTGTGAATGTGTTAATATGACATGAAGAGTTGCAAGATTGTGTTTGGAGTTGTTTCGTGTGAATGTGTTAGTGTGACGTGAAGCGGTGCAAATCGTGTTTAGTGCTGTTTAGTGTGAATCTGCGAATGTGATATGAAACGGTGCGAGATTGTGTTTGGAGCTGTTACTGTGAATGTGTTAATGTGATATGAAGCTGTACGATAGTGTGTTTGGAGCTATTTAATGTGAATTTGTTAATGTGATGTGAAGCGGTGCGAGATTGTGTTTGAAGCTGTGTGGTGTGAATGATTTAATGTGGCATGAAGCGTTGCAGATTGTGTTTGGAACACTTTAGTATGAATGAGGTAATGTGACATGAAACGATGCAGATTTGTTTCGAGATGATTAGAGTGAATGTGATAATATATCATGTAGCCGTGCAGATTTTGTTTGGATCTGTTTAGTCTGAATGAGTTAATGTGACATGAAGATTTGCAGATTGTGTTTCGAACTGTTTAGTGTGAAAGTGTTAATGTGACATGAAGCGGTGCAGATTGCGTTTGGAAATGTCTGTGTGATAATATTTATGAAACATGAAGCGGTGCAATTTTTTTTGGAGGTGTTCATTGTGAATGTGTAATGTGACATGAAGCGGTTCATATTGTGTTTGGAGCTGTTTAGTGTGATAGTTTTAATGTGACATTAAGCGGTGGAGATTGAGTTTGGCCTTTTTTTAGTGTGAATGTTTTAATTTGAACTGAAATGGTACAGATTGTGTTTGGAGCTGTTCAGGTTTTATGTTTTAATTTGATGTGAAGCGGTTCAAATTTTTTGGAAGTGTTTCGTGTGAATGTGTTAATGTGAAATGAAGCAGTGCAGATTGTGTTTGGAGATCTTTAGTGTAAATGTGTTAATATGACGTGAAGCAGTGCGAATTTTATTTGGAGCTGTATATTATGAATGCTTTAATATATCATGAAGTGGTACAGATTGTTTTTGTAGGCGTTTTGTGTTAATATGTTCATGCGACACGAAGTTGTGCGTGATTTTGTTTGCCACTCTTTAGTGTGAATGTGTTAGTTTCGCATGAATCTGTGGGAGATATTTGTTTGAAACTTTATAATGTCATGTTTTAATGTGACATGAAGCAGTGAATATTTTGTTTGGAACTCTTTAGTGTGAATGTGTTAATGTGACATGAAGCGATGCAGATTGTGTTTGAAACTGTTTAGTGTGAATATTTTGATGTGACATGAAACGGTGCAGGTTTTTGGAGCTGTTTATTGTGAATATGTTAATTTTATATGAAGCGTTGCGGCAGTGTTTTCGGAATTCTTTTGTGTTAATGTGTTAATGTGACATGAAATCTTGCCTGATTGTGTTTGGAGCTTTTAGTGTGAATATATTAATGTGACATGAAGCAGTGCAGATTGTGTTTAGAGCTCTTTAGTGTGAATTTTTTTTGTGACATGGAGCGGTGTGAGATTGCGTTTGGGGCTGTTTAGTGTGAATGTGTTAATGTGACATGAAGCGGTGCAGATTTTGTTTGGTGCTGTTTAGTGTGCATATGTTAATATGACATGAAGCGTTGCGAGATTTTGTATGTAGCTGTTTAGTGTGAATGTGTTATTCTGACATGAAGCAATGCAAATTGTGTTTGGAGCTCTTTCATAATGTGCAGCTGAGAAAGCTCTTATTTAAATTTTCTTCCCATTTCAAACAGAAATGTGACGATCTGCCATCAACCTTAAATAAAAACACTCAGACATTAAATACTTTACTGAGGTCTGAAATTCGAACAGTAATGATTTGAATTGTGGGGTTTGTTAATTACGTTCTTAACCGAATTTAAATCTCAGTGTTTATTAGACAATAAATTGTTCATTTGTTTTAAGTGAATATTTTTTTTGTTATAAGAATCCTGACTTTGAAAATGAATTTATTATAATTGGTAGTTTTTTGAGCATTAATTGGAAAATGCAAATCAATGTTTTTATATTTCGTTTAAATCTTAGCAGTTTTTCTGTTAGCCATATGCACACCAATAAATGTCAAATAGAGATGACGAACAACAAAATTAAATTAAATTCAATGCTCTCCAAGAGTTCCAAGTGATTTAAATCAAGACATATTTGTAAGTACATTTCTCATACTCAATTCTCAAACACACAATTCTTGGGCTGTTGCAATTTTGTATTCAGTGAACGATAAATAGTAACTGCTAGGTTCTGAGTGTTAAAGACCGACTGTTCTGATGTTAAAATAGAAGTGACTTCACTCAAATGGTGACGGTTCCGCAAAGCAGACGTTTTGTTGTTGGCTGAATGCCCGTATGTGTGCCAAGTTGTGCAGTTGACTGATGCCCGCCTCTGTGCCAAGTTGTGCAGTCGGCTGAATGCCAGTATTTATACCAAGTTGTTCAATTGAATGAGTGGCCGTAGGTGTGCTAAGTTGTGAAGTTGGATGAATGCCAGTATGTCTGCGAAGTTGTGCATTTGGCTGAATACGACTGTGTGTGCCAAGTTGTGCAGTTGGCTGAATACCCGTATGTGTGCCAAGATCACGGGACTTCGCTTCGATACCCCAACTTTTGTTAAAAATTCTAGCGCACTACGTCAAATCGATTTCTAAGACAGATGTGAACACAAGTTTTGTTATCGGTCACATTCATAAGGAAACGAAATGCTCTTACATGTTTTTACAAAGACTGGAACTGTCTACAGTACGGTAACATCGCAACGAAATAGTGCGAGCAGCAGAAAACCGGAAGGAGAGATGGATTACTGATGGAAGTTCACATCTCTTGGCATCAGAAATGTGTACTGTGCACAGAAACAGAACACCTTCCAGACGGTACATAAGAATTATGTACTGTGCAAAGAAACAGAACACTTTCCAGACGGTACAGTACATCAGAAATATGTACTGTGCACAGAAACAGAACAATTTGCAGACGGCTCATCAGAAAAATGTACTGTGCAAACAAACAGAACACATTCCAGACGGTACGTCAGAAATATGTACTGTACACAGAAACAGAACACATTACAGACAGTATAACAGAAATGTGTACTGTGCACAGAAACAGAACACATTCCACACAGTATATCAGAAATGTGTACTGTGCACAGAAACAGAACACTTTCCAGACGGTACATCAGAAATATGTACCGTGTACAGAAACAGAACACTTTCCAGACGGTACATCAGACATATGTACTTTGTACAGAAACAGAACACGTTCCAGACGGTAAATCAGAAATATGTACTGAGCCCAGGAACAGAATACCTTCCAGACCTTACATCAGAAATGTGTACTGTGCACAGAAACAGAACACATTCCAGACGGTACATCAGAAATATGTATTGTACATAGAAACAGAACACCTTCCAGACCCTACATCAGGAATGTGTACTGTGCACAGAAACAGAACACATTCCAGACGGTGCATCAGAAATATGTACTGTACATAGAAACAGAACACCTTCCAGACCCTACATCAGAAATGTGTACTGTGCAGAGAAGCAGAACACTTTCCAAACGGTACATCAGAAATACGTACTGTGCACCGAAACAGAACAATTGCCATACGGTACATCAGATATATGTACTTTGTACAGAAACAGAACACGTTCCAGACGGTAAATCAGAAATCCGTACTGAGCCCAGGAACAGAATACCTTCCAAACCTTACATCAGAAATGTGTACTGTGCACAGAAACAGAACACTTTCCAGACGGTACATCAGAAATATGTACTGTGCACAGAAACAGAACACTTTCCAAACGGTACATCAGATATATGTACTTTGTACAGAAAGAGAACACGTTCCAGACGGTAAATCAGAAATATGTACTGTGCACAGGAACAGAATACCTTCCTGACCTTACATCAGAAATGTGTACTGTGCACAGAAACAGAACACATACCAGACGGTACATCAGAAATGTGTACTGTGCACAGAAGCAGAACAATTTCCACACCGTACACACAGAAAACTCTTTATAAATCCCAAACGACATTTAAGAAAGAAACTCCGTTATTTGAACTCAATTTAATAAACCCAAATTTGTGTTTGGAAATGTGGGCGAGAATGATATCCGTTAGTAATTTTGCCTAAATTCCGACTTCCTAGTAACTTTAGGGATTTTTACATGCCGCAAATATACGACATGGGACCGACGGCTTTACTTCTCCTCCGAAGGAAGGCTTGCTGAGAATTTATTTCGCCCCAAATATCCGACGGCTTCGGCCTGGTTTGAACCCGCAAACTTGGGTAATAAAGACCAGCACGCTACCCCTAGACAACCGAACCATTTTCAACAATAACCCATAATTTACTTAAAACGTGGCCGTAACTTGGAAGTAACATAGATAAACAAAGAGAATGCAAAAACTTACATAATAAGACTGACTTGATTTTATTTGTGAAATTCCATGAAGCAATTTGAGGAAGGTTTTAAACACAGATATATCTTATGTTTTGTATACATTACTTTAGGAATACCGACACTATTTGTTTTCTTACAACGCCCAATCGTCTCGGTAAATGTTGGCGTGTGTCCAGTTTCGTCTCTTCTTATTTCTTGGACAGGAACTGGAGCTGCATTTGGCTTCTTCTTCTTTACTTCAATATCCAGCTGCACTAGTCTCCCTCTTTTTCTGATTTCTGTTTTCCCTTGATGGCACATACATGCTGCAATCTCAGCCTTGAACTTTAGAAGACTCAACTGATCTTTTTGGCTTACCTTTGACATTTCACAGTCTTTCCTATACAAAAGCTAGGAATTCACCACAGCAACGTCTATGAAGTGAAAGAAGATAAGATGATACCACTTTTTGTACCTGATATTTATTTTGTACAGTGCTATAAGTGAGACCATTAAGTCCACGCCCCCCTGAACTTGTTATATATCATGATTGCACTCGGACATTTAACTAGAATAAATTGCTTCTATTTTTTGTCCCATATCTGTAAAGTAGCGGTAGGATAAGAACCCGCAAAAAACTTACTAATTGCACTGGCTTATTGTCATAACACTTCAGTGCAATTATCTCAACACCTTCGAAACTTGTCACTTGTCACTTTCTATTCTACAGTTCCTCTACCCTGAATTTTCGTCTCCTTATCACTAACGAAACTACATCCTGGTAGTCTATTAGGCCTCACAGTTCCCAAAGATTGAATCCCCATTTACTCTAACTCAACAAGCAAAATCGCACTACTGAACAAATTGTCATAATACACTTTATGATTCATATGTCGTTGCAAAACTTTCGTCATTCGAAAGACAACATTCCCACTAACTCCAACATCAGGTAACTCGCTGTCATGTTCTTCTTTACCAGTGTAAATTTCAAAGTTCAATAAGACACCAAAACAATCACAGAAGGCAAACAATTTTTATCCCGAATTCTATGGTTAGGTTTTCACATAAACTTTCAGACCGTGCTTACCGTTGATCGGAATAAACTGTTCATCAACGCACACTTTCTCATCTATGGGAATTTTCTGTAAATTGTTTGAAAGTGAGCCAATAAAAGGCCGCAATTTGTAGAGCTTATCAGTAGTTTGTTCATAGGTACAATTGTCATTCAATTGTATATTAGTCTTTATTGCCTGCCACCTGTTCCCACTCATTACATCTGCAAATCGTGAAATACGCGTTTCAGTTCCCCAGTACATTTCGGTAAACCATAAATTGACATGAAAATTAGTGTACCTATGAAATGTTCAATTTCAATTTTACTTACATCAATAAGTTTATGTGGATCTTTCTGCGTTGAATACAAGTTTGTGTGATTTGCAATACCGGAAATCATGGAGTTGTACACCAGTTGCTTGAAGTAAGAAATTGCAGGGTCTGGAAAATTAAGATTTTTTGCTCTCTCTCTCTCTCTTCCATGGCAAAATAGTTCTGGTCATTTGTACAGGAACATTGTTCCAGACAAGTATTTTATTGATGTGTGGTTGACCGTGCATCGTAGTTCAGTGTGGAATAAGAAACCAACTAGATGTCACTTAGTATTATATTTATTTATCCTTATAATTTGCTCTTTATAAGTTGCTCAACATGTTACGGGCCACCTTGTGCCCATCTTCAGGAGCTGACGACACAGTGGTATATTTTCACGTGTGACGTAGTGCTGTAACAATTTTTACAGCACTACATCACACGTGAAAAATTACAACTAAGTCGTCAGGTCTTGAAGATTAGCACAAGGTGACCCGAAACACGTTGAGCAACTTACAAATAGCAACTTATAAGGAGAAATAAATATAATACTAAGCTACAAATATTTGGTTTCTTATTCCACATTCAAGTGCTTTTTTGTTTCTTTGTCCCATGCCAATTGCACGGACGTGGCTTTTTTCTCATATCCATATTTCTCCTCCATGTCAGATCGGGATGTAGCGTCTTCCCTGGTTCCCTGATGAGTTCCATTGTGAATTGCTTCGTCATCACTTTCACTGTCTGTTTCTGAAATGATTTTATTTTTTGCAGTACTAATGGAAACAATTCTTTTTTCTCTGTCACTGTCAGATGCTAATTCAGAGTCATTATAAGCAATTTCTTTAATACGAAATATTTCACTATTTTTTTCCTTCCGTAAAAGTTAATTAAGTCCAACTTTAAAAGAGAGTAAGATAACTGTAAACTTTTCCTTTTTGGGTAATTCTCCGGCGTCTGAATTATAATTGTCGACGTGTCGGAAATCACTTCATTTAACTGCCTATGAATATGGAACGGACAGTGTATTCCGAAACGTCGGGAATTAGAATTCAGATGCCGGGGAATTGCTCAAAAAGGAACAAATTACATTTAGAACACGGCGATAGCTTAAAAAGCAGAAGTAACATTACTGTTCTCACTGATGTTCCAAACCAAACTGTTATACTACAGTAAGCAGGTGTAGCTTCAGAGTAACTACATTTACCTTTTTCTTGAAAATTATGATTTTCAATGCATTAGGAAACTCTTCCATTCAATAAAGGACACTAATAGTCACTAGAAATAATTCTCTTAGAAAGGAAAAGTGCAAATGACCATAATAAATATTTTGTCAAAGAGAGATTAGTTACTGAAAAGAAGTTTGACAGATTCATCAACATGTCACCTCAAGGAAAAACTAAACTCCGTGGCTTTAGTCCGCGAGCGAACCATACCGACAGAGCGGCCGCCGCCGGTAGGCGAAGTAAGTGCCAACTTTTGCGGATAGAGGGGTGTCACGTGGTTAGCGCAACTAGTCCCCACGGCCGTTAATCT
>Ga0123357_10005316_pt1 | contig 15384 bp, 17 predicted proteins | sample TergutEmb28metaG_FD_89873 | JGI IMG/M metagenome (GOLD analysis project Ga0123357, IMG submission 89873) | Embiratermes neotenicus P4 segment gut microbial communities from Petit-Saut dam, French Guiana - Emb289 P4 | ecosystem: Host-associated > Arthropoda: Insects > Digestive system > Gut ... | reverse complement strand
TGGCAGCATGAGATCTGCTATTGGTGTGCCTTGGTTGGCAGCATGAGATCTGCTATTGGTGTGCCTTGGTTGGCAGCATGAGATCTGCTATTGGTGTGCCTTGGTTTGTAGCATGGTGTGCCTTGGCCTTCCATAATACCACAGAAATGCTCAGCAATTAGTGTCACCACAGCAATCCACAGTAAGTACAACATTATGGTCATGAAATACATTTGTTCTGATCTTCCTTACTTATGGTGCCATTTGAATTTCTTTTCTGGGTGAGAAGAGGGATGCTTCCATGTCATAGATGCTTTTGTATGGTTAACCTTATGGCGCCGGAATTATTTTTTTCATTTTAGCATACCCTGTATATGAAATGTGAATAATACAGGAATTAAATACGTTAAATTTATGAAACAAACTGCATTTTGAAGAGAAAGAAATGGAGAGTATATACCATGTTTAAAATATTCAGTACCTATATTTGTTGAATAAATATATAAAATGCAACATTTAGAGGTTGGCGGTGCGGTACGACCACTATAGGAGTCGTTAGGCATCAAAAGGTTAACACAGGTTTCATTCACTGTAATAGTATACTGCAGAAACTGTTCTACATGGTGGGCATATTGTGTCGAATGCAGGAGGGAAAATTCCATAGTGTGGTTTGTGATCACCACATGCTTGTTTTACACACTTGTGTTGATGTCACCCCTTAATCCCAACAAATATGATGATTTCCATATCTGTATGGATTATGTAATCCTGTATGGATCTACGGAAGGAAAATAAATTATATGATATGTGGCACCTAGGGTGCACACACTTTCCTGTAATGCAGTTGCTTGCAAACAATAACTGTCACACTGCCTAGCAAGATGTCTAGCTCTTGGGCATATCCCACTCACTGCTTGTCATCAACATCTGCCCTGTCGTTACCAAAAGTACTGCATCTTATCAACACTGACTGACTGAATCACAGACCCCATGCAGCACAGTCCTTCTTGAGAATCTAGCACATCCTTAACTAGTCTTCAAAACCCTTGCATTTTACAGAACCCAAAGGTTCATTACCGCATTCACAAGGGCCTGTCACCTGTTTCTATCTTGAGCAAGATCAATCCAATCCATGCTTCACCATCATACTTCTTGAAGATCAATTTTAATATTATTCTCCTGTCTATGCCTAGGTCTTCCATATGGTCTCTTTCCCTCAGATCTCCCCACCAAAACCCTGTGTGCATCTCTGCTGTCTCCTGTAAGTGCCACATGCCCCACTTGTCTCATTCTTCTTGATTTGCTCACCCAAACAGTATGTGGTGATGAGTACAGATCATTAAGCTTCTCAGAATGTGACAACATATTGGCATTGAAAATAATAAATGAGAAACTTTAGGAGTATAATCAGGGTGTACAATATTCTTTTATTGATTTTCAAAAGGCATATGACTCTATACATAGAGATAGAGAATGGGAATGTATGAAAGAGTTTAAAATTCCTACTAAATTAATAAATATGTGTAAAACAAGTGTACAAAAGACTAGAAGTTTGGTTAGAATGGAAGGAACATTGTCATTTTGTTTTAAATAAAATAGGCTTGAAACAGGGTGACCCTTTATCACCATTATTATTTAATTTGGCACTACAAAAAATGATACAAAGTATAAAAATGGTAACTAGTGGTATAAAGATTGGTAAAGAACAATTGAATGTATTAGCATATGCAGATGGCAGTGCATTAATTGGAAAAAATGAAATAGAAATAAGAAAACTTTTTGTAGAAACGGAAAACATTGCCAGAAAGTTCGGACTACAGATAAACCAAGAAAAGACAAAATATATGATAGTAGAAAGGAAAAACAGTTGAAAGAAAAATAAAATAGAACATTTGAAAATAAAAAATTACAAATTTTAAAGGTTGGAAAATTTTAAATATTTAGGAGTTATACTTAATAAAGATAACAATAACCAAACAGACTTGCAAGAAAGAATAAAAAATACTAACAAAACATATTTTATGCTACAAAAATTAAAAAAAAATAAAAACATATCAAAGAAACTAAAATTAAGACTAAAGAACACAATAAGAGACAAAGCATTAACATATGCATAAGAAACTTGGACACTAACAAAGAGAGATAGAAAGCAGTTGAACATTTTTGAAAGGAAAGTGTATAGAAGAAATTTAGGCCCAGTATATGACAATGAAAAAGAAAACTGGAAGATATTAACCAATGAAGAAATTTATGCAAGTGTTAAAAAACCTACTATAATAGAGACAATAAGGTTAAATAGATTTCATTGGTTTGGGCATGTACAGAGAATGGAAGAAAATAGAATTCCCAAAACGGTATTATATGTGAATTTGGGAACAACAAGATTGAGAAGTAGACCAAGAAATAGATGGCAAGATGAGGTGAGAGAGGATGGAAGAATAGTTGGTGGAGAAGGGTGGCAGGAAAAAGTACATAGCAGAGAGGAATGGAAGAAGCTCCTGAGAAAGGCAAGGAATTGTTGCATTTTGCACATGCCATTGAAATGAAAGTATATAATTTTCCCCACTATACTGTTACCTCGTCCCTCTTAGGCCCAAATATCCTCCTCAACACCCTATTCTCAAACACCCTCAACCTATGTTCCTCTCTCACTGTGCGACATGAAGCTTATCCACACTTGTTTCCACAATATTACCCTTCCTTCATATACCTATACCAACTGGTGATGAATTTCCACTGATGTGAGACCCTGCACTTCCATAAACCAAATCACACTGCATATGCTGACTTGTTACTGTCTTTCAAGTAACCTGCCATCTTTAAACTGATTGTATGCTGATATGAAATGCTTGTGGTACCGTTTGTGAATGTATAATGATACACAATCTACACTTGGTTGTCAAATGGTGAAAACTGTGGTCAGATTATGTTACTCCACATGAGGCATACTGTCACCGTCTTCATGTAACTTCCTTGCATACTGGTCAAGCAGATAAACATTCAAAATATACTACAAAAAACACATGTGACAATTAGGTACAACATGGATGCATCGATATATGCCACACATTCTGAAAACATACGACTAAAAGTATTGTTGCTAAAGTCCTAAAGGACTAAAGTTCATTCCTCAAAATGTTAGTATCTGTCTGCTGAACTGCATGGCATCACAGCATACAAGACCAAATACACATTCACTGCAGTGAGAACAAAAGTGTAACAGTAAACATGTAATGTTAATGAACAGTATACCTTGAAACCTGAAAGGTTTGTCACTTCACATATGATATATCTTTCATATTATCACTTAATTAAATTTGATGTGCATATATAAATTATACATAATTAATAATTAGAATTTAGGAAAAGTTATGTGTGATGGAGCTTTAGAGCACAAAGTGTGATATAACTGAAAAAATGACAGAAAGAGAGAGTGGGAAAAATTATATTAGGACTATTATTCAGGTTTTCCATTTTTAAAAGTTTTTAATTAGTAGCAATATGTAAAGTGTAAAGCAAGATATTCCACTTTACTTTCTCATGGCAACACACACGTTTTTGGAAGTACTCATTACTCACATAGTCTAACATAATAAAATCAGAGTGTTTTATTTACTATTGACTTCATTGAAATAGGTATATATGTAAGCATTTAACAAGCGGGTAGTAAATACGGGTCTTTATGTCCATCACATTGTGTCATAATCCAAGACACTTCTTAGAAATGACTTCCATTATGTGTTAAAACAACTTATAAACATCAGTGTTTAAAAAGTCCCATGTAAAAGTTGTTCCTACTCATGTTGTATCTGTACAGGGTTATTCAAAATGATTGTCGGGGTTTTAACAACTTGTCCTACACAGTACATTTGACATAGGAGTATATGTATTCTTTTATTTAATAGATTAACACTCAAAGTTTTTGTTACATACCTTACAGGTGCTCTATATGTGCACCCTTCGTGATTCTACAAATATCAACATGATAATCGAGTTCATTCCAAACTGTTTGTAGCATGTCAGTGGTGATGGTTTCAATGGTGGTTGTGATTCATACCTTCAGTTCTGGGATACTTGCAGAAAGAGGAGGAACATAAACCTGATCCTTGACATAACCCCATAGAAAGAAATCACATGGGGTTGCATCTGGAGAACGAGGTGGCAGTTGTTAAAATCCCGACAATCATTTCGAATAACCCTGTATATAAGTAACTGGATAATTAGAAGTAGTTCTGTCCAACACATAATTCTGAAATAGTTACTGTAAATTTATGTATACTATATTTACTTTACAAATATAGGTTATGTGGCAGATGTTGATAACTATGTAATTGAATAAATGTCAGTTCGATGAAATTCACCACATATTTTATCCTGTTTGTCCCTTGAAGTTGGGTTACTTTGTTTTCCAGGGTGGCTAATATACTAAAATAAGTTAATTTATAAAGCTTCAGTGTAAATACAGATGAAACCATCACGTACTTCCTAATTGGTTCCTGCAGCTACATCATAACTCAGGCTTATGATTTGGGAGCAATATTGGGTCCAGAGATAATGTGCCCTAAAGTAATAGATCTTCAGAAAATATGCTATTTTCATGAAGGTAATTTTTTGTGGAGTGTGAACTAAGATGGTGTTTTAATGAAATCAGTATTTACCTTTTGATTTGGTGACCAAATTATTAAACTACTGAAAATGGGCATCTGATATTTGGTTTGGAGATAGAGTGCTTATCAGGTTTCCTGATGTTTTGTGAGGCCTTGATTTATATTCTTCACCATCTGACTTACTGCTTTCCTTTTTGGCCACTGTGGTTTATCTTTTTTGTGTTGTAAGCCTACTCTGTTGTAATTATTTTGGATTCTTTCCTTCCAGTTTGTCATCTGTTATCATTGGTAACTAAATGCACTTGTTTTTGGCAATTTTCATTGAATTATAATTTAAATTTTTCTCTTTTGTAGGATATTGGTCATTTGTTTGTGAGAAATTCTCTTCTTCATATTAATTTAGTGTACTGCCCACCTAAATATTAATAACTGCCTTTACTCTGTGAATCGAGCAACTTGACCCTAGTATTAAAACTTCTTACATGTGTTCGGGATATGCCCGTTCGAATTTCGGTCAGGGCATAATTATCCTGAGGTTTCTCGTAGTTTTTCTCGGTTCCCCCACATACATACTGGAATAATACTTGAAATTAAGATATGCCATCATACTTCCCCATTAAACAAACTACAAAATTTTCCCCAGTGCAATGGCATAGTTAGGGTTTTTGGCGCCCAGAGCAAGTAATCACAATGACCAATCCGAACAGTAGTTATGAACTGTAAAAAAAAAAAATAATAATAATAATTTTATTGGCTCAATAATTTAAAGTTTCTTGAGTGCGGAATATCGAATTTTTCATTTAAAGTATTCATTGAATTTCCTTCTGTTGGCTTAATAATTTAATATGTGTTGAGCACAGAAAATCAAATTTTTCGAAGAAGATATTAATTTGTCGCCCCTTGAACTCTGCCAAACAGGGCGGCAGCATCACTCACCGCCCCCTCCCCCTAATCAAACATTACGCCCTTGCCTCTGTGACCTTTTCTTAACCTCGGTATTAGACAGCGATGAGTGATCAGTCGTAAGTAGTAGTACTAGTCTGGACGCCTCGGACACGAGAAAAGCTTTTCACTTATGCCATGCATAGAACTACAGTTTCTCGGTTGTACAGCTTATAGCCAAGGAGCTATACGGATTACACCACCCTGGCTTCAAAAATAAACTAAAATTCAATAATTAGTCAGTAACTGTTTAGTCAGAAACATTTAAACTGCCTTATTTTGAAATTCTAAAGGTCTTTTCAGTTTTAAATGCTAGAAAAGTAAAATTGCACACTGCATTCATAAAGCCAAATGTTATTGAACTGTATTCTTCACACAACTTTAACAACTGCAGTTATAGCGGTGTAACTCTGCCATGAACTATATATCCATCTGCATTAATGTTTTAAATAAAGCATATGGGTAAAGGTGATAATTCCAAAGACTTTCAATGTAATTATAGACTGCGCCTATGACTTTCATCGTTAGGATTCCTAAGGTAGCTATTTAAGCAAAGAATGAGAGGAGAAATGTGATTTATGGTGTCACTACTGTAATTATTACAAATGGGGATGTTGTGTATTGTGCGAAAGTGCCTTGGAATGCATTTCGCGCTTGTGCAGTACTAACCAACGGTAACTGTAACATTGACAATGCCAGAGAGTTTCATGGCATCGTCCACAGCACATGTGATGACTAGCAGCGTGTCAGTGGTAGCACAATCTTTGGCGGTAGCCATTATGAATATGGAGCGGGATTTTGTGAGAATTTGTCATAACACTACCGGTTGCTTCACATGAAAATTTGTTCTTGAAGCTATACAAAGATGGCTATGATGCGGGTACTGGGGTTCAGGGTTCTTTCCCAATGGTAAAGCTACTGGAGCATGAAGGTGACAACTCACCTGCATATACTGCCAAGGTTAAGAATGAGTGGAGTTATACCTCTTTTCTTCCTGAACAGGTACAACTTTGCCTTTATCGTAATCTTCTAGTAATGTTTTGAGGTAAAGTCACGATTATGTTATGTTTGGAATCTGCACTGTACGTTGAGAGAGAGAGAGGGAGCGTTATATGAGACTAAGGAGTATAATGTGGTTGTGGCTCTGCTGCCGCCACGTGACAAATTCCAGGAAGGTGTTTGACTCCATGGAGACTTGTCTTGTCTTTACTTTCTGGTATCTGTTACCCTGTTTTAGGGATGTAGTCCCCTCTCGTCAGGGAGAGGTTAGGCAGATAAGTTAGTGATTCATTCAGGGATAAGTTAGAAATGTGATATGTGTTATTAATTCAGAAAACATCTTCTGAGTTCGCGGTCAAGGTGAGCCAAGTCCTGTATTTTTAGTAGGAGGTATAACCTACCAGTCTTGGTTCATTGTGAAGGTGGAGCAATACAAATTAGTGTAGATGAATGGATGAGTTGGCTGTTTAATTTGGCCATGCCAACAAAAAGTGCGATCAGGAATTTTTGATTAGTGGCACCTATTCTGAATAACATTAATGTTTTGGAATTGTTTAAATTAAGCAGTAGTGTTTGGAAGACTTGTTGTTGAATGACTGCTCAAGGCTGTTACCATATGATGTAAGTCTGGTTTTTGTGTACGCTCGAGGGGTCAGTTGGATTGTGATGTAGTCCAGTGTCGAGTGGTACAGTCCTGTAGTTTTTAGACAGAAACATTTGAGAAACACAGGGTTCCTCATGATGCAGGAAAATTCCTGAATTGTGGAACACTTCAGGAATTGGCTGCAAGAGCAGGAAGATGTGCAGAAGCTCTGAGTGGAATCCAACATACTAATAGCCACTGTATTATGTTCATAGCAGGTCAGAAGCTACAAATAATCACAGAACTGAATGACCAATTTAATATGCCAGTCTTAGCAAAATTTTCAGCTGCCAGGACAGGCATGATCAGTCAATAAATTGATATCATGTATGTTGGACTAATACCATATGTTTCTGTTATAAGTAGTAGTCCAGCATGTGGAAGTGTATGACATTACCCCGCTACCTCCTGCTTCCCTACACATATTCCCTGATGTTAAGTCACATGGAACTGCTTGCTATCACTAGGACATTAATCCATATCATTGAAACCCTACCCAGGCATGTGACCACTGAAAGCAGCGCAACAGCAGCAGAGGCCAAAGGAAAGTTACAGAAGCGTGTTTTGCACTGATAATAGTGCATCTGGCAGCCAAGACATATCCATCCATAGTATTCCTTTTGCTTTTCCACCACAAACTTGACCGTGGCTTTCGTAAATCCATTTGGGTTTTGTTTTTGGCGTGGATGATCTTGTACAATATTCTGCACTTATGTTTTATGTGTTTTGTTAGGCAGTTTTTTTAACAGCCAGTAAAATGTTTGTGTGTCCTCTGTGTGAATTGGAAAGTGTACTTGTAGAATCATTGCCATCTTTATAATACCATGGGCCAATTTATTTGTCTTGTTTATGCAGTGCTTTGATGTAATTACACTACTGAGCAGAGTTCAACTGTGCAGCTAGGGAATTTAAACAGAGAAGTAATTGTATAGAAACTGGTGCTTATGGGCGCCTTACATCATGACATATGATGCGCATAGTTTTAGGTTGGTTAGCAAGCCATCTTCTATTGGTAATGAAGTGAAGGGGGCAATATTTTTCTTGCAGTTCCTGACTCTGCTTGAGAATGAGCTTTGGCCACCTGTAAGAGAATTTGGATCAATTGACTTGAAGTGTGAAGTAATGGTAAGTTATATGTCTAGTTAACTAAGTAGCCCAGTCAGTGAATTGACTGATTTACAGGTCTGAATGATATAAATTTGATTCCTTGCAGAAACCCAGGGGACTAAGTAGGGGTTAAGCATCTCATGTAAGGGGTCCTGAGAAAGGATATTGGTTGAAGACCAAACACCCAATGTAGGGGGTAGCATAGAATTTTAAATTTAACAGCAAATACACACAGGCAGTGGTTCTTACGGTAGAGCACTGGGTTGAACACCAGCGATGCTTGGGCTTACACAATACTGACATGGAGAAATGTACCAAGAAAATTGGAGGTAATTTGTAGTGTTAATGAATTCCTGGTTAGAAGTAGTCTCAGGGAGCAGTGGTTTTGAACCATGGGGGCATAAGGGTTATGTATTTCATACATTGTTAATATTCCTAAAGGGAGTCTTCACAAATTTCTTTGTTCCTTGTATTCAATACATCATTTACAATATACAGTTACATGTAATTTGTGATACAGATTAAGTTGTCATTGAAAAAGAGCATAACCATATTCTCTTTGAGACCAGGGGCATGTCAGCAGAAAATATTCTGTAATAGTGCCCTATAGAAAGGGAATTTACCTGTATTGAAAAGTGTAGATTAGGAATTTATAAGTAAAAATGAAAAACTGAAAGTGCAGTTAAATGGGAAAATGCATGGGTCTGAGCAAGACTCCTAAGCAGAGGGTTCAAGGCAAGAGTGGTGCTGGTTGATAGTAGTAGTTCAGAATGCAATGTTGCTGTAACCATGGCCACAGAATTTGAAGCTTTAGATATTATAGCACATTGAGAGGTACAAGATGGAGGCAAAGAGGATCCCCAACAGATGAGTACATTACTTGGACCACATTATGTAGTTGGATTTTTCTGAGTTACAACTAAAAGGGACTTCGAACCAGTGTCCCTCGTAGAATTTGCCTTTGGCATTGTAAACAGGACAACTACACAGAATGAACTCAATGTTGTTGACTTGTATTATGATGTGTAGTTATATGGGGCTTGTCCCTGCTTGTTAACAGGTCTGAAGAGGCATCACTGAAAGGACTAATTTTCTGTCTAACAATATATGTAGGGTTGCTAAACTGAGGAGGCAGCACCTCAGATTTGTTTGTCATTTGTCTTCCTCGTAAGGTCCTGGGGGTGTAGCATTATGTTGAAATGGTTAAGATTACATTGCCATATCTTTTCAGATCGTAGGTAAAACATGTGTAATCATTACCATTTTGAGATGGTGCTATACCAGGATCCACAACATTATTGCGTGCTGCACATCAATGGGAAGCCATCTGAATTTCACTGAGGGCCGCAAGCAAGCTTCTACAATCCATTGCACATGAACTACAAGGCATCTTTGTTCTGAACTACAGGTTAGTGTCTGTATTTTTAATGCTAGGTAGAGTTTTACAGGATTATCTTGACCGAGAATCATAGGTGATTATGTATAAAGGAAACCAGGAATTATGAGCATTAGTAATAAAATATACAGCATATTCAAATTTATAATCTGTGTTATATAATTGTTGCTCTGTAGACAGTCCTGCAGTGCATTAGTGAAAGGGCAGCTGTCTATGCAGATGATGAAGGTTGTGGGAAGACAGGCATGGAAAAGCCTCTCTCATGGTGGAGTTAAAAAGGAAAGGTCCTTTATTTGTGTATAATGGTTTGTTTAATTATTCAAAAATACAACATTATGCCCTTATGTACAATGAAGCCACCTGTTCTAGGTTTGACCCCGGGAACAGGCTTCTCTGAGATATAACGGTTTTATTGAAAACTCACACAAATGTTTTTATAGAGGTTTGCATCGGCAAGTCAATGTCCATTCTTCTCACTCTGTGAATTCCTGCCTTGGGCCCTATGATTAGCAACCTTTGTTGCAGGTGTGCAGCGTAAGGAGGATGGGTGCATGGATGTCGGCTGGCCAACAGAGTAGCTTAAGTTTGTGGTGCGCTGCATCTTAGCCAATCAGCTTCGACCCTGAAGTCTGGTGATAACAGCCTGACCATGAATTTTGGCAACACGTGATTAAAGAGAGACAAGAAAACGTTATCCATGCAACTCTTTCAAAAGTATCAAGGCAGCGGGCAAGATGTGTGTGTGCATGCTCTGGTGGATCATCGAGGGATTCAACTACAATAAAAGAGGCTGTTTTCTGTAACTTCGATTTGACGTATCTTCCCTGTTGTCTTCATCCCCCATGATATTCCATGTGATGAAGGAGGATCAATAGAAGGCCAGGTACTGCAACATTTTGGAGCTGAACGTGGGACATTGAAGCAGTTACTAGAAGATGAAAAGCTGCCAGGATGAGTTACCCCAACCGGATAGCCCTTCAGGAAGCAGCGATGACAGCAGCAGCTGCGGGAAGACAGGAGTGATGGGGACAGCTAAGGTCGGTCACTAAAATCTAAAATGAGCAGCCGATTGCTTCAGAGTTGAGTACTGTCTTTGGCGGTGGAGAATGATGGTGAGGATGGATGGGACCTCCCATCTAGGCAGCCATCTGAAATAATAAATAGTGGGGAATTAAATGAACAAGTAGGACAGGATGAAGTTACTGAGGGACACAAACAGCTTAGAGATGGGCAAGAAATTGAGATGAGTGATAGGCCTACTGATGCTGAAGCATGTAGTGAAAGACAAATTACCAAATCATAGTAATGACTTATTAAACATGATATGGAAAACGTTGCAGGAAGATAAGATAGAACAGGAAAGGATTAGGCAAGAGACTGAGGAAAAGCAAGAAAAGATTAGAAGGGAAGATAAAGCAGAAAGTGAAAGAAATATAAAGGCAGATAAGGAAAACTGGAACAGTTAATCAAACAAATGACGGATGATGTAGAGCGAATGAAAGAAGGTTTAGTTCAGAGATGTGAGGACAGAGCAAGTAAACTAGCAGCAGATATTTTAGACCTTGAAAAGAAAACTCAACATAGTATTGTGGAGATAAATAACAAGATACACAGTGTGGAAGAAATAAAATGCCAACGAATGTCAAAAGCCAGGGATAGTCAAGCTACTGTTGTGACAGAATTAGTAGAACATAAATGAAGTGTTGAAAAAAGTTGGATTATGTTTCAGAATGATTTGGTTGAAATCAGGAAGGGTATGACTGCCGAAAATCTTAGTGTGATTACTAACAAGTTAGATGCCGCAGGCAGAGAAATTAGGGAAGTTAGATGAGACTGCACACATTAGAGGAAAGAGTAGCTGCTGTGACAAGAACTGTTGTCTAAGCCTGCAGCAGACAACCAGAACAGCGGTACTGAAGTTAGTGCACTAGCAGGGTTATCTTCCTCTAGAATGGATGCTTCATTACTTGGGTAATACTATATGCCTTATTGTGGTATTTACAAATACAGTTTTTAGAAATATCCAAGTGGATTATTTCATACTATGAAATTAGCTTACTCTACTTGGTATGATGGATTTAACACTTCTATGTTTGTCAAAAGAAATCTCGTTAGTAAATTTAGCAAATATTTTAAAATGTTTCCTTATTAATCTATTTTTACTTATTGGCCAAATGTCTGTCTTTAATACTGATGATTTTAAACTGTCTCTTTCCTTATTTAGCAGCTCACACTCAAATAATAAGTGATCTATTGTTTGCTCCTTGGTTCCACAAGGACATGTTGGTGTACCAATTATTTTAAATCGGTGCCAGTATGACCAACCTTATATTGCCATGCCCCATAACCATGGACGTAAAATTATGGGTAATGTTTATTTCATATTTAACCTATCAGCAACTACCCGGAAGTATTCTTTTGTGATTTTCCCCTTTGTTGTTTGGTCCCATTCCGTTTGCCACTTCCCAACACTTATCTCACTTAGTTCACTTATCACTACACTTTTTGGAACTTTCTTGTAGCATTCTTTGATGTCTGCGTTCGTCGCTGCCTATGTATGTATGTATGTATGTATGTATACACTATATGTATATGTGTGTGTATTTATAATATATAATATATATTATATATTAGGAGTAATTTCCAAATTGTTAGGGCAAATCAAGGCAACTTTTCCGAGTGAAAATAATGTTACATGTATGTATGTATGTGTGTATATGTATATATACATATATATGTAATGTTTATATACATGTATATATATATATACATATACATACATACACATGTGTATGTGTGTGTATATTTACAATATATAACATTATATATTATATATGTATAATATATAACATATATTATATATTATAAACATATACACATACATACATGTAACATTATTTTCACTCAGTGGAAAAGTTTGCCTTGATTTGCCCTAACAATTTGGAAATTACTCCTTACGTACAGTGTGAAAACATATAACACTCTGTGTATATATAATATATATTATACATATAATTATATATATTATAAAATATATATATATAATTATGTATATATGTAAAATATATATATTCACACATACATGTGTGTATATATATTTATATATTTTATATATATTATATATCTACACACACACATATACACGTGTATGTGTGTGTGTGTGTGCCAGTACCAGTGGCAATGAGGTTTAGGGCATGGGTCTGTGGCCACTCGCTTGCTGGGATTGTAGGTTTGAATCCCACTGGGGACATGGTTGTCTGTCTCTTGTTAGTGTTGTGTGTTGTCAGGTGTGTCTCTGTGTTGGGCTGATAATGGAAAATGCATAAGCAGAAAAAGCACCTTTGTAAGAATCACAAAATCAACACTTTAATTGCATACTGCAATCTGTAACATTGCACACTTCATCTTGCATAGACATACATTTTTTAAAATGAGTTGTTTCCAACCAAGGCTGTCCAACAAAGGCAATGTGGATGGGGTAGGGTGTTGCATGTTTTTTAGCAGGCTAACTCTGCAGACTCCTTATGGGTGCAGCTAGATTTGTGGGCCTGCTTGGATGTAGTACCTTGAAGTACCTTTAAGGATAATATTAAAGTGGACATTACAGAAACAGAATGGGAGGATGTAGGCTGTATTCATTTGGCTCAGGACAGGAACCAGTCACAGACTTATTTAAACAAGGTACTGGATCTTAAAGTTACAAAATATGCTGGTAGTTTCTTGACAGGTGAGAAAATGTGATGATGGCATTAGGAAGTCTATTTTGTAGAATTCATTAAAGCACACTCCTTAAGAAGCCTGAAAATACTAACCAAAATTTTATTCAAGCCATGGGTGCTTCGAAATTGTAAAGTCATTTTGGACCTTTCCTGTTATAATACCACCACTGTGTTGTGGGTTGGGTTATGTTACATTATTTCATGATAATACTTTGTAACGAAAACTGGAGTGGTGGGGTTATGACAGGGGATCTGATAGATGGGAAACAAGCTGTCAGAAGAGGCTACTGCCTTCGTCTTCGCTGGTACCGATCTGAAAAATTAAATGGCTTCACGTCTCGTAGAATATTCAGCTTAACACCCACCATCATCAGAACCTCAAAACTAAAACAAACGTTAATTACTTTGAGTTCCAATCTAATTCCAGGTCAAAGCTGAAGGCCTAACATCATATGTCATGCTGATTAGGCAGTTGGAAACTCTGAGTTCAACATATCCATAAATGCAGTCATTTGCAAGCCACGTGCAAATCCACTGCTCGAAATTATGAAAACAGACCATCAGAGTTTATGACATTATTACTTATTCCATGCTGCAGAGTCCTTCTTGAGAAGCTAACTGGTTTGCAGCTAGTCAAGAAATTCCCCGCATTTCACGGAACCCGAAGGTTCATTACCCCAATCACAAGCGTCCGCCACCTGTCCCTATCCTGGACCAGCCCAATCCAGTCCATATACCCACATCCCACCTCCTGGAGATCCATCTCCTAATATTATCCACCCATCTACGCCTAGGTCTTCCCAGTGGTTCTTTCCCTCCCGTTTCCCCACCAAGACCCTATACACCCCCCTCTCCTTACCCATACATGCCACATGCCCAGCCCATCTCATTTTGTCTCCAGAGCAAGCATCCCAAATGTGAGTGTTTCTTAACAAAGTTTTTTACAGGGAGGGGCTGTTAGCACCTCGCCCAACCCCCAAGCTGGAGGACCACCCCTCGTCGGCTGTCCATTTAGTATGTTTATTGTAAGACCGCCTTTGAGATGTACTGTAAGATAAAATCAACACACACTGACATTAACCCAATTTTCATTAAATTCATGTTACTGTAATTTTACGTATGTTTCATATGTATAATACAAGATACTCATATTGAAATAAAATTTTTCAATTCAGAGTTACAATAAACATGTCTAATGAAACTTTGTTTGGAAATGTTCTGCAGTATTTTTTCTGAGAAACCAAACTAATGCAAACACAGTATACCTCCCCCAGAAGGTATCTGCACGTTTGCATAGCGGTGGGGCTTACGTGGTCAAATGATCCTGAGAGCTATACTGGCAGTAATTCTGCTGGTGGTAGGGTCTCAAATGCAGGACAGGTCAAAGGTGGTGATGCAGCCGAGCAAGGGATAATCTGGTCCACCAAGTTTGGAGTTGGGGCATCAGGCCAATGGCATCACCACCGTAAAAACTACTCGTTGGGAAGCATAATAATTGAACACACACACACCATGTGGTGCATGGTCTCTCTCTCTCTTAATTTTATCACCTACTACACAGAACATGTTTACCTTTGTACAGGAATACAACACAACCGTGCATTCTCATGTTGATGAAGCAAGAAAAATTCCTTTTCTTATATTTGGGTAAAGAGTGACACAAAGCATTAAGGTCTGTTATTTCAATCACTATGAAAGAATAAAAGAAAGAAATCAACATTAATATATTAACCTTGTGGAGGACAGTACTTAACACATTCATCAAAACCCTAACAAAATTCACTTCATAGTTGAATACAAAGAGACAAACTTGATGTCACGTGCTTTATTATTTCATTATTTAATGCTCAACATGTTTTGGATGCTAATACATCCATCCTCAGGAGCTTGCGACTTATTTCTTGAGTTATTTCATGGGTTGTATTGCTCTGGTTCAATGTGCGTTGGTGTTACGTTGTGGTTTGGCTGGGGTGGTGTGGTATCCGTATGCAG
>Ga0123357_10005315_pt1 | contig 15384 bp, 13 predicted proteins | sample TergutEmb28metaG_FD_89873 | JGI IMG/M metagenome (GOLD analysis project Ga0123357, IMG submission 89873) | Embiratermes neotenicus P4 segment gut microbial communities from Petit-Saut dam, French Guiana - Emb289 P4 | ecosystem: Host-associated > Arthropoda: Insects > Digestive system > Gut ... | reverse complement strand
TTTCCGCTATTTGAAAAGCTGTAATTCCTTTTGCATATTCCCTCACGGAACCATCGGGAAAAGTTATTTTTATCATATCTTCGATCAACTGATACGCTGATTATTAATTTTTTGCAAAAGTACTACATTTTTTTTAATGCTGCAAATAAATTTTTTCAAGATTAAGAAAAAGGTTGAAGTGTTATATTCGGAAAATCATTTCGTGGACGCACAGATACATTTCGTGGACGCACAGATACATTTTGTGGACAGATTGGTTTTTTATAAAAGATTCCGGTAAAAATCTTTTATCTTTGCGCACAAAAATCAAGTTAAATGGAGAAGGAAAATACTTCAAATAATCCGGCAATATTTGCAGGCAAAACGGCGTTTTATGTGCCGCTGCTCATTGTCTTGTTGCTTGATTGCACATTGTCGGCTGCTGCACAACCGCTCGTGACCTCCGAATACAATTACCGTCATTACGGTATTCCCGACGGGCTTCCTACCGAAATGGTCGAATGCGCTTTTCAGGATTCGCGCGGTTTCTTGTGGTTCGGAACGGAGCATGGAGTTGCTTGTTTTGATGGACATACATTTAAAACCTATTTAGCAAACAAGTCGTTACCTGTTAATAAAATAGAGGAAAACGAACGTGGTCAGACAGTTATCTACGCTTATCATTTTATTTATCTGCTTGACCCGAAATCCGGCGAGTTGCGCATGGTTTACAAAAACGATAACCTGAATTATTGCGTGGATAAATCGCCCGGACTTCCTCAAGGCTACAGTCTTTATACCAAACGCGATATGAATCAGCTGGCGCTTTTCCATTTTGAAAAAGATACGCTGGTCGAGTGTTTCAGCCACCCATTGTTAGCCGATATGGAGTATGGACAAAGCATTTATTATGACACGGAAGCGCAATTGATTTATATTCCGACACAGAACAAACAAATTCACGTGGTGGACATCAATGGCAAGGAACGGAATGTAATCAACAACGTCCTCGTATGCCGTTTTCTGAAATACAAGGGTGAACTGCTTGCCATTGGCTACGACGGAGTATGGGCGGTGACGCCTTCGGAAGCAAAACTTCGCTTCAAATTTCCAAAATTCGGCGACTCGCCGGCAATCAGCAACGATGATGACATTTATGTGGCTATTGACGCCGATGGTAATTTTATTATTCGTGACAGTAAAAGTGTCCGCCGCTTCCGCAATGGCAGCTTTGACATGATTATCGACAACGTCAGTATTCCGCGTTCGTTGCTGTTTGACCGTGAAGGAAATCTCTGGTTTACTTCGCGTCAAGGCGTTTACAATTTTTTCAAATTAGATGGCATAACTTACAAAGTGAATGCGAAAAATGCCGATGTGACCAGTTCCATTGTGCCAGTAGAATCCAATGAGTTGTATTTTGCCACAGCTAACGGTAAACTCATTCATTATAAGAACGGTAAATCCACAGATATACCTTATCCTGCGCTATCCGGCGGAACGGCAAACAGTTTTTCGCTTCGCTCTATTAAAATCGGCGATGCAATCTTTTTTTCTTCTTTTCAGGATATTCTTAAGTATAAAGATGGAAAATTCCACTGGCTTAATGTTCCGCCCGAAATATATCACGTAGCATCGTGTCGCTTGAAAAACAATGAGTTTGTTATGGGAGGCTGGGATAAAATTTTTATATTTGACAATGACGGAAAAATGTTGAGATCTATTTCGCATACCGATATCGGACGACCTACTATTTATACCGTGCAAGCCGACGATAAAAACCGCTTGTGGATTGGAGGGCATAAGGGTATTTGCCGCATCGGCGCTACCGACAGCCTCTATTTTTTCAGCGAAAACACTATGAACGGACAGGCTTCCGATAAAGATCCTTCCGGACGTATCTGGATTGCCTGCGAAAGCCATATTTACTATATCGACGGCGACACCATACGCCTGTTCATGGAATTTCCGAATACGGTTATCGGCAACTTGTGCTATACACATGATAATCTGATTGTTATTTCCGATAATACAGGTATAAAAATTATCGATCCGAAAACAAAGCAGGTGGTGAATTATGATTATACCAATGGATATTCGAGCGGCGAGCCGGCATGGAATACGATGACCGAAGATTACGACGGAAATATCTTGATGGGAACCCAAAGCTCGAATGTGTTAAAGTTCAAACCGTTGTCGCTCATGCGCCGTTCCGGTATTCCGACGCTTCATCTTTTGTCGGCGCAATATTCCGGCAATACCGGTGATTGGCGCAATATGGAAAATGGTATGCAATTGCAGTACAATTTACACAATGTACAATTCTCATTCGTAGGACTGTGCTATTCCAATCCCGACAACGTCCGTTACCGCTACCGGCTGCGGGGCTTTCAAAACGATTGGAGCGATCCGGTAACACGGCAGGAAGCGGCGTTCAACAACCTGCCGCCGGGAAATTATGTGTTCGAGATTTATTCCGATACCGGAACCGATGATTCACGCTGCGAAACACAAACGCTTGCCTTCTCCATCAAGCCCGCTTTTTGGCAAACGGTGTGGTTTCCGGTAGCAATCACCGCTTTATTGATGTTGGCGAGCGCAGGATTCGCACTTTACATTCAACGCCGGAAGAACAGGGCGCTGTTGGAAAAACTCCGCACGGAGAAAGAGCTTAACGAATTACGTATCAGCAGTATCCGCTTGAAAGCCATTCCACATTTCAATGCAAATGTGTTGGCGGCTATCGAATACTACATTGCCAACCGGACGAAAGAAGAAGCCATGCACATACTGAGCATTTATTCCGATTTTACGCTCAAAACATTGAACGACGTGGATAAGGCGGCGCGTTCCCTGTCTGAGGAATTGGCTTTTGTGAAAATGTATCTCGATTTGGAAAAGATACGTTTCCTCGACAAGTTCAATTTTCAAATCATCGTAGAGGACGAGGTGGATCAAAATGTGCAATTGCCAAACATGATATTGCATACTTATTGCGAAAATGCGGTCAAGCACGGGCTTATGCCGTTAAAGTCAGGAGGACTGCTCACGATACATGTGTCGCAGCGCGACCGGATTGTATGCGTAAGCGTCGAAGACAATGGCGCAGGACGCACTTATGCCGCCCAAAATCCTCATTTGCACAGTACGAAACAGGGACTTTCGATTCTCAACCGGCAAATAGAAATTTATAACAGTTTCAACCGAGAGAAAATCAACAGTCAAGTCGAGGATTTGTTTAAAGATGGAAAGCCATGCGGAACACGCTTTAAGGTGGAAGTACCGTTGGATTTTACATATATTAATTGAGGAATTGAAAGATTGAAATTAAAGAATTATGTCACGAGTTATCATCATCGAAGACGAATATTCTCCACGCCAAATGTTGCGGGAGAAATTAGAGCAACATTTTACCGACATGGAAATTATTGCCGAATGTGAAAGTGCGGAAGACGCTTTGATTGAAATCCTGCGACTGCGTCCCGATCTGCTGTTCCTTGATATTCAGATGCCCGGCATGAACGGTCTTTGGTTAGCAGATGAGCTGATGCGCATGAAAGGCGATACTTTCACACCGCCGGACGTCATTTTTACCACCGGCTATACTTACCCCGAATACCTTCTGAAAGCCTTTGAACTTGCTGCAATCGATTATTTAGTAAAGCCGGTCGGTATGGAAAGCCTTGAAAAAGCCGTTGCTCGTTACCATAAACGCGCCGGAATCGCCTCCGGACTGCAAAACCTGATGAGCGCCGTTCAAGATGAGAAACTGTTGAAGTTCAAAAGTTACAACGGTTTGTTCCTGCTTTATCCCGACGACATCGTATATGTGGAAGCCGACCGCGATTACGCCTGTATATTTTTTGTCAACGGAGCAAAGGAAGATGTTTTTGAGCGGTTGGGCGAAATTGAAAAGAAACTTCCGTCCGAAACATTTTTGCGTACAGGCAAAAGCGCTATTGTGAACCGAAAATATATCCGTAAAATAACCGATACCGCGTTACATTTAGTTACTCCATCTGCAAATTATCAGGTGGAAATATCGAAAGGCGCTATCAAGCAATTGAAAGGAAAAATTTAATCCGCCGTCATTTTCTTAATGATACTATACGCTTCAACAATTCCTAATTCGCCTGCCTTGCTCAGGTCGGCAATTCCTTTTGCAGTGTCTCCCAGCAACAGACGGGTTAGCCCTCTGTTGTAATAGGCTTCCGCAAAATTTGGATTCCGGTCGATGGCTTCGGTATAGTCGCTTATAGCCGTCCGGTAATCTTTCTGATAACCCCTGATATTGGCGCGGTTATAATAAGCATATACAAAGTCGGGATTCAACTGAACAATTTTGTCATAATCCTGTATGATTTGATTGTATTCAAAAGCCTGTTGCGTTTCTTTAGTCGATTTGCTTTCATCGTAATTTTCAATTTGCATCTGTTTGGCGCGGACGACTGCCCTGTCGAAATAAGCTAAAATAAAATCCGGACGTAAATCAATCACTTTTGAAAAATCGTTTATTGCCTGCGTTAAATCCTGTAATACCATGAAATCCAATGCTCTGCCGAAATAAGCATCGGCGTCGTTCGGGTTTTTATCAATGGATAACGAATAGTCGTCGATGGAATGAAAATGGTAATCAGCCTGCTGGTCGGATAAGGCAGCTTCTTTATTGACCACTTTCAGCTGAAGCTTAAGGTACATTCGGGCATTATAATCCGCAATTGTTTTATCAAAACGGTTAACCGTTTTATCAATGTCTTCCGGTTTTTCATAATAGGAAACCACAAATTCCGGCGCTATATCCACTTTCACTTGCCGGTCTTGCACCCTTCCCCTGATTTCATTTTTGTACGACGATTTTGCCTCTTCTTCCTTATCGTACATGACTAAGCGGTTGAATTTTGCAATATCCTTATCGGAATGTTCCCTTGCATTTTTCTCATTCGTGTCTGCCGTTTCGCTCTTGATCGAATCGGAAGGATCAAAAATGCCTTTTCCTGTAATAACTTTTCCTTTTGCTTTTTCCTGTTTTAGTTTTTGTTCCAAATCGTAGGCATACCAATAATCTTTATCAGCGGCTTTTGCATCGCTCATCGACCTTTTCAAATCAGACCTGAAATAGTAACCGGGGACAAAATAAGGATATTCGGTTATCACCTGATCCAGATCGACTATGGCATCTCGGTAGTTATGCAATTCATTATTTAAAATCGCGCGGTTATAAATAGCCATAAAATTATTCGGCTCGTTGCCGATAACAACATTGAAATCTTCAACAGCCCGCTTGGTATCGCCGACCTGCTCCAGAAGAATTCCCCGGTTAAACCGTCCGATTGTATTTTGAGAATCCAGAATAATCACCGCATCATAATCAGCCATCGCCCCGCGCAAATCGTTCAGATTGTATCTGATCAACCCGCGATTCACATAATATCCGAGTTGCTTGGGTTCCAGCCGGATAGCTTCATTGTAGTCAGCCAGCGCCTCTTTGTATTCTTCCCGCTGGTAATAAAGCATTCCGCGCTGGGCATAAGCCGGTGCAAAATATTTATCCAATTCGAGCGATTTGTTATAATTATTCAAGGCTTGCACCGTATCTCCCTTTTCAGCATAAACCGATCCGAGTATAACGTAGGCTTGCGCATATTTCGGCTGATAGATTATCAACGAATCCAGCGTAACTATCGCCGAATCGTAATTTTTGTTCTGCACATAAGCAATTCCTTTATTCATAAGAATTTGCTTATCCTCCGGACGAAACTCCAATCCTCTGTTGTAATCTTCAATAGCGCCTGCAAAATTATTTTGGTATTGGCGGGCAATACCTCTGTACAAATAGGTGTAAACTAAAAAAGGATTGATTTCAATGCACTGGGTCAGGTCTTCTTCCGCCCCCTGGTAGTCGTCGAGATTCAGTTTAGCCATTGCCCTGTAAAGATAAGGTTCGGCTAAATAGGGTTTGGAGCGGATTACCTGATTGAAATATTGAATCGAAAGCACATAATCTTCAAAGTACAAGGCGTTTCGACCAATCGCAAGCACCTTGTCCGTGTTAATCTGCGCCTGCATCGAAGCAAATACACTGCTAACCAGCAACAACACACACAGTATCTTTTTCCTCCCAATCATCTGATCTTTCAATTATTCAGTTACTTAATTATTTATTCAATCATTCCCTATTTTCTCGAAACAGTCTTCACCTTGTACGAACAATCAACCTCTCCTTTCAACATCTTGTTCAATTTGGAACGAATCATCTGTTTTCGCATTCCCAAAATATGGTCGATAAACAATACTCCTTCCAAGTGATCGTATTCATGCTGTATGACGCGGGCTTTTAATCCTTCATAAACTTCGTCGTGAGGATTAAAATATTCGTCCATGTATTGAATGCGAATGCTGTTTTTCCTCGATACTTTTTCGTGAATGTTCGGAACGGAAAGGCAGCCTTCTTCGCCGGTTATTTCTTCACCATCACGTTCAATAATATGAGCATTGATAAATATTTTCTTAAAATCTTTGAGCGACGGATCGTCTTTGACATAAGGATTCAGATCGACAACTAAAATCCGGTCTTCTTTTCCGATTTGCGGGGCGGCAAGTCCGACGCCCTCCGCTTTGTACATCGTCTCAAACATATTATCCAACAAGGTTTTCAAGTCGGGATAATCCGGTGAAATATCCTTGGTCACTTTCCTGAGGACAGGCTGTCCGTATATATATATTGGTAAAATCATGCGCTTTTTGTTTCTAAAAAAGACTGTAATAAAATTGTTGCACTCAATTCATCGACTAATGCCTTATTTTGGCGATCCTTTTTCTTTAATCCACCCTGAATCATTGCCCGATGCGCCAAAAGCGAGGTAAAACGTTCGTCAACCAATTGAATTTCCATATCCGGAAATGTACGATGCAAGTCGTCTTTGAATTTCAACACCCGCGCTCTGTTCTCGGAGGATTCATAATTCATTTGACGGGGATCGCCAACTATAAATAAATCAACTGTATTTTCAGCAATATATTGTTTCAAGAACCCTAAAACTTCGCTGCTCGGCAAAGTAGTCAAACCTCCTGCTATCAACCGCAACGGATCGGAAACGGCAACGCCTGTTCGCTTTTTCCCATAATCAAGAGCAACAATTCTTCCCATATTGCGGCAAAGATACGATTTTTTTCGGAGGGAACAGTAAATCCGGTTAAATCTTGTAACAATTAGCAGGGAACTTGGATTACGGTCATCTACGTTAACTCAGATTAGTATTTTTTACAGATTTTTATTGATTTCCAAATAAAAAATTATAATTTTGCCATAAAATAAATAAACTGATAAGTTCAAACAATATTAATCCTGACTTGTAGTCTCGCGCTTATGGCGTCATGCTGTGGAAATAATAGTAAAACAAGTGTTACAAATGTGAATAATACTGAAATGGCAAACAAAAAAGTACTTACTGCGGAAGACCAGTCGAAACTGACTCCCGACACGGTGATTGCAATCCTTAAACAGGGCAACGAAGCATTTGCCAACAATAAACTTAAGGTAAACAACGGTATTGAGCGCGTGCATGATGCTGTTAGCGGACAATATCCCGAAGCTGTGGTACTGTCGTGCATCGATTCCCGCGTTCCGGTAAAAGACATTTTCCAATGCGGCATCGGCGATATTTTTGTAACTCGTGTTGCCGGTAATATCATAGATCCGGATATTTTAGGAAGTTTGGAATATGCTTGCAAGGTATCCGGTTCTAAATTAGTTGTGGTAATGGGACATGAACATTGCGGCGCAATCAAGTCGGCGATTAATAATGTCGAACTTGGTAACATTACCGAACTGCTAAGCAAAATCAAACCGGCTGTAGAACAATCTAAAATAGGTTTTAAAGGCGAAATGACTTCAGAAAATGAAGAATTTCTTGAGACGGTCTGTCATACCAACATCGAAATGGCCGTGAAGCAAATCCGCAGAGACAGCCCGATACTGAAAGAAATGGAAGACAGTGACGAAATTAAGATTGTTGGCGCCATGTACCATTTGGATACTGGAAAAGTTGAATTTTTTAATTATGAACATTGAAGAACTTCGCGAATATTGCCTGTCGCTAAAAGGAACTACCGAAAGTTTTCCTTTTGACGACGTTTCTTTGGTTTTTAAAGTATTGAACAAAATGTTCGCGCTCATTCCGATTGACGAGCCTCAATTGAGCATTGCCTTGAAGTGCGACCCTGAAAAAGCGGTTGAACTGCGGGAGGAGTATTCATGCGTAGAACCGGCTTATCACTTTAATAAAACATATTGGAATACAATTTATTTGAATCGGCAAATGAACGATGAAACCGTAAAGTTTTGGATTCGCCATTCCATTGATGAAGTATTAAGAAAATTACCTAAACAAGTGCAGCATGACTATTATTCCGGTTGAAACAGTCACCTCAACCAATTCATACTTGAAAGAATTGGCGCACAGGCAAGTTCTTGAAGAAGGAACAGTGATAGTAACCCGCAATCAAACGGAGGGAAGAGGTCAAAGAGGCAGTTCGTGGGAATCGGAAACAGGGAAAAATATTACTTGCAGTATCCTGTTATATCCTTCATTTTTACCGGTTCAACGCTTTTTTCTACTTTCGGAAGCGATTGCTTTGGGCGTGAAGAAAACATTGGACGCTTATACCGAAGGAATTACCATAAAATGGTCAAACGATATTTATTATCAAGAGCGAAAAATTGCAGGAATACTAATTGAAAATGAATTAACAGGTAACGAGTATAGCTTGTCGATTGCCGGAATTGGGGTTAATATTAATCAGGAACATTTTTTAAGCGATGCTCCCAATCCGGTTTCTCTGAAACAGATTACCGGTCGGGAGCATGATATTGAAGCACTACTAAGGGAAATGATTCAAAACATTTTGTGCCGTTACGAACAATTGAAAACCGGAAATACGGAAAGTATTATAAGTATGTATCACGAGGCGCTGTATCGTAAAACCGGTTTTCATCGCTATGAAGACAGCGAGGGAATTTTTTCTGCCCGCATTGATTACGTTTCTGATGATGGCTTTTTACACCTTGTCACCGACCGAAACGAGGAACGCAACTATGCTTTTAAGAATGTCCGGTTTTTGTAACCCTAACACTCCTAATGTTTTACAATTCAGACAAAAACGCTATTTTCTTCATATATTTTATTTAATTATAATTGTTTGCTGTTCAGTAGTCGGACCATAAACCGACAGTTTATCTCCGGATAATATTTCCATCGGATCAATAAATACCACTCTTTCATCTCCTGTCTTTTCAGTACGCCCGTGATATACGCAATACATTTTTCCGCCGGTACTGAATACCATGTTATGTCCTGTGCCGGTAACAATTCCTCCTTTATCGGTATTTTTCTGTAATACGGGGTTGTTATCGGCTTTTACAAAAGGTCCCAGCGGGTTCTTCGATACGGCATAACCCACCGCATAATTCTTTCCTCCAAAATAGTTGGCAGAATACATTATATAATAAGTATCCTTATTTTTGAAGATGAAAGATCCTTCCGTCCAACGGCGATTGACTTCATGAGAAGTAACCGAACGGCTCTCCCATTCTGCCTGTTTATCATTTATACTGACCGGAGGTCGGAGCAATAATACCGGCTCGTCGATAATTCCTGAAAAATCAGGCTTGAGTTCCACTCCATACACCCAGCTTTCCTCAATTTCATCATACCAGCCCTGCGCTTTCGCCCAGTCGGCAATTTCACTTGGAACCTGATGTTTGTAACAGCAACGTGAATAATACAAATAAACATGTCCATCTTCAAACCACAGATTAGCGTCAATAATCGGATAACCTGGGTCAAAAACAGGACGATTCATCAGATCGGTAAAAGGTCCGGAAGGTTTGTCGGCTACTGCGACTCCGATACGAAAGTTTTCCGTTTCATTCGTCGGATTTTCACGCCAATCGGCGCTGAATAGCATGTAATATTTTCCTTGTATTTCATAAACTTCCGGCGCCCAAAAGTTTGCAACGCCCCATGAATCAGCGGTATTCCCTTGATAAACGCGTCCAAGTTCTTCCCAATGGACAAGATCGGACGATACACAAGCCCGAAATCCGTCTTGTATTCCTCCCGTGCCATACATATAAAATTTACCGTCGGACGCTTTCAGAACAAAAGGGTCGCCAAAAGCTACCGGTAGCGGATTCTGAAATGTTGCCTGCTGTTTTTTATTCCAACAGGAAAATAATCCCAGACAGCAGAGCAATATTATTATAAACTTTAATCGGTACATATAATTTATTTTAAGTAATTTATTTTACATCTTTTCTTAAATGGAAAAAACGCTTGATTTTGACCCCTCAAAAGCTATTATTTGTCTTTATTCTTCAATAAATCCCTTATTTCCGTCAACAAAGTCTGGTCAACCGTAGGCACTGGTGGCGGTGGCGTGACAGCTGCTTCTTTGCGTTTAAGCGAGTTAATACCTTTTACAAACAGAAAGATAATAAACGCCAACAACAGGAAGTTAATCGCTATAGTTGCAAAGTTTCCGTATGCAAAAATTGATGTTCCTGCTATCTTTCTCGCTTCGGTCAAAGCTGTTCCGTCCGGAACCGTACCTTTTAATACGATGTAAAGACTGCTGAAGTCTTGTTTGCCAATGAGCGTGGATACGAGCGGCATGACCAAATCATTGACCACCGAATCGACAATTTTTCCAAACGCGCCGCCAATAATTACACCAACCGCCAAATCAATGACATTTCCTTTTAACGCAAATTCCTTAAATTCTTTTACAAATCCCATAATCTTATTTATTAAATGTGTTAATATATAGTCAATCCCTTGATAAAATAATTGCCGGTTTGTTGACGAACAAAATTAGAATATTTATTTCAGAATTGCAAATGTGTTAATTTGAGTAATTTTTTTTCATCTGTTTATAATTTTATAAGTTGTTGATTTATAATTATTTTACTTGTTGAACTTTTGTTAAACTCATGGATATTTCATATCTCTTGCAACGTTTTTGCCGTTTTTTTCATCTATATTGATATAAACATAAATAAATACTCAGATGAAAAAATGGAGAACAGGCATTTGCTGCGGATTAATTTTTTTCCCGCTACTCATGCAGGCGCAAGAGGAAAAAGTAAAAATTAACGACAAAATCGGAGTTGAATTCGGATACAGCAGTTTTGGGGGTAAAATAATAGCTCCGGACAGAATCAGGGCAAGCAGTTCCGAATATGAATATGATGATTTCTACAACAGGCAAATCAACTCGAATCAATGGTTGGATAACATATACGGAAGTATAAAATATGAAACTTTCTTTTGTGACAACCGGTTGGGAGTAGCTGCAGGCTTGCGGTTTTCAAAATTTTCTTATGGGATCAACCCCGATCAGGATCAGCAATATTTTTTATGGTTATCAAGTCAAAGTGAGACAGCTACAAATTACCTGACTATAAGAAATATAAGCCAAAAAAATTATTATATAGGCATTCCGGTGGAACTTCGTTTTTTACTGAGAAAACAAGATCCGTTATTAAATCATTACGTCAAGTTGGGAGTGGCTGTAAATTACCGTTTATTAACAACAAATTCCGTAACATTTTTTGCTCCTGAGATGATTAAATACACCGGAGACGTTGAAGGAATAGTTGGAAAACCGGGATTATTCAACACTTTCATTTATCCAACGTATGGGTTTGTATTAGGAGATATGGAAAAAGTATGTGTCAATATGGAATTCACCGTTCCCATTTTAATCGGTGGAAAAGTCCATACGCTTTTCAATCCGTATGCCGGAGTGGGCATGCAACTATCGGTACAGATACCAATCAACAAAAAAAATATCAAAAAACATGCATCATTATGAAAAGATATCATTTAATAACAATTGTTTTGCTGTTGCTATGTTCCTGTACAAGCGATTTATTAGAAAAAACTGTTTTTATTCCGGACGCGGACGACAGTCATCTGCCGGCTTATACCGAATGGGGATATAATTCTTTCGGCGCGAGATACGAGCGGGTATATTTTATTGCCACAAACGATATTGTTCCATGTAAAATCGTTTACCGGAATGGTATTTTGAATTTTTCCCTGTACGGTCGTGCAGGCTCAGGGTATAATTCATGGTATTCCAGTGACACACAGATGTCGCTGACTTTTTCTTTTCCGTCTTCCCCGATGAACGAATATCAAGATTTAATGGCTTTGGATAAAAAAGATATTGATTTAACCGATGCATCTTGCGAGGTGAAAATGACAAGAAATTCTCAGACAGAAACGTTGTCTATCTTATCCGGTCATTTAACTTTCAAACGGGCGCAGTTATTGAGTGTCGATGAAAAAGAAAACAGGGTAATTCTCTCCGGCGTTTTTGATCTGAAATTTTTACGGAGTGACATACCGGAAGTAATGTCAGACGGGCGGTTTGATTTGGGGTTGACTGATGTGTTTAATCTTTCCGGCAAGTGAAATTGCTGGTTTATGCCCCAAAAAACAATATCTTTGTACCCTAAACAAAAAAAATAACTATCCGATAATGTCACTTGAAATAACCATACAAGGCTTAGTGCAAGGCGTCGGATTCCGCCCTTTCATTTATCTGCTGGCAGAGGAAATGGGAATTAAAGGAAGCGTCGCCAACCGGAACAACGGAGTAATAATCCTTGCAGAACTTTCCGAAGAACAGCGGAAACAATTCATTCACCGAATCCGTATTGAACATCCGCCAACCGCTTCGATTCACAAAATAGAATACCGGGAATTACAGGGAACAAAGGATGAATTTACCGGTTTTTCCATTGTTCCCAGTTATTCCGAATCCGAAAAAGTGACGCAAGTTGCTCCCGACATCGCCGTCTGCGACGATTGCCTTAACGACAGGAAAACGCAGCCGCACCGGATACAATATCCTTTTGTTAATTGTACGCACTGCGGACCGCGTTTTTCCATTATCCGCGATTTGCCTTACGACCGCCAACAAACGACGATGTCTGTGTTTGAGATGTGTCCGGTTTGCCAAAGCGAATATGCGAATATCCGTGACCGGCGTTTTCATGCGCAGCCGGTGGCTTGCAATCATTGCGGACCAACCTATTATTACAAAAAAGCAAATGGTAAAAAAGAAAGCGATTACCGACAAATAACAGATTTATGCGTCCGCTTGTTGAACGAAGGAAAAGTTATCGCCGTCAAAGGAATTGGCGGATACCATTTGGTATGCGATGCGACCAATGAATTGGCTGTAAATAAGTTGCGGAAAATAAAAGTCCGCGATACCAAACCGTTTGCACTGATGTTTAAGGATGTGGAAAGTATGTCGTCCTGCGTTTATATCAACAAAGTTGAAGAAGAAAACCTGAAATCATGGCGGCGTCCGATTGTATTGCTTAAACAGCGACTAACGGAAAACGGGATTTCCATCGCTTCCGGCGTAAATCCCGGAATGCACACGTTGGGATGTATGTTACCTTATATGCCGATTCATTACGATTGGTTTCAACAAATTGATTCGCCAGCGCTGGTGATGACGAGCGGAAACCTGAACGACCGCCCAATCATTGTTACGCCGGAAGAAGCCGAGCAACAGTTGGGAAACCGCGTTGAACTCGTCCTTCATCACAACCGCCCAATCCATAACAGGGTAGATGATTCCGTATTGCAAGTTTGCGGCAATGTCCCCTGTTTGATTCGCCGTTCGAGAGGTTATGCTCCCGAACCGTTTTTTGCCGATATTCCGGTGGAAGGAATACTTGCGTTCGGAGCGGAAAAAACAAATACATTCGCCCTGGGCAAAGGCGATACGATTATCCAAAGCCAGCACATCGGCGACCTCAAAAATGAAGAAACATTTTCGTTTTATACCGAATCACTGAATCGTTTCCAACATTTGTTCCGTTTCACCCCCAAATGGTTAGCCTGCGACCTGCATCCGGATTATCTGTCTTCGATACATGCTGAAACAATTGCCGCCGAAAACCGGATTCCGCTGATAAAGGTTCAACATCACCATGCCCACGCGGTTGCCTGTATGCTGGAACATCATTTGAATCAGCTGACGCTCGCTGTCGTTTGGGACGGAACAGGTTTGGGTGATGATGGCGTCGCTTGGGGCGGGGAATTTTTTCTGTGCGACCGTAAAAATTACACCCGATTGGCATATCCAGAATATGTTCCGATGCCCGGAGGTGACAAAGCCGCTTTAGAACCTTGGCGAATGGCGGCAGCTTATCTTCATCATTATAAATTACCAATCCCTGAGAATTTCCTGAATAGAATCGGCAAAGAAAAAATCGAAAGAATGATTGCACTGATGAATAAAAAAATCCATTCGCCTGACACTTCAAGTATTGGTCGCTTGTTTGACGGATTCGCTTCTTTGCTGGGAATTTGCGATACGTCGAGCCGTCAAGCCGAAGCCGCCATTTTATTGGAGCAATGCGCCGATGAATCGTGTACGCTCAGTTATCCTATTGAATCGTCCGGTAATCCGGTTTCATTCCGGGTTATGTTTCAAAGCGCTTTGAAAGATTTGGAAGAAAATGTTCCGCTAGCGATTATGGCAGCAAAATTTCATAATTCGTTAGCAAAATTGATTGTAGAAAAAGTTAATCAATTATCCGAAGAAACCGGCGTCAAACAAGTGGTTGTCTCCGGTGGATGTTTTCAAAACAAACGATTGATCGAACAAATACAGCGATTATTTTCGCATTCCGATATTTCTTTGTTTCTTCCTGCCCAAATTCCGTGTAACGACGGAGGGGTTGCAGTCGGACAATTGGCTGTTGCTGCGGCGAGAGGCAATGGTGTTGCATAATGTCCCTGTCGTGTGTGCGTTTAGCGGTCTGGCTAATTCGCAGGATTTACAGGCTGTATCAAAAAACCATATCCCGCCCCTCAATCAATTTTACTGACAAGCTTGTCTTCCATCATCTTAATAAAAAACCCTCCCACCACAGGACGCGCTTGAAAGCCGGCACGTACGGGGCGATCCGTAAAATACCAGTCCGACATTGGAACCCTGTCAACCGTTTCGTCCACAAACGCATACAAGGGTTTTATAAACTGCCGGAATGACTCCTTATTCGGAGAAAGTGTAGCTGACCAAACAATCCAGTCGGCTTTCGTGTATTTATGGCGACTGTCGAGAGGCAGACCGTATTCTTTCTGCCGGCTGAGGTAAAAAGCGACTTCCCTCTCGGCTACTTCGTGCGGAAAAATATTCATTTTCATCACTTTGTCCCATACTAAATTGTACTTTTGGCTCCAGGTACCCGGCTGATCAAAAGTCAGCCGGTAATGGTCGCCATCGTCAGCCATTTTCATCCACTGTTGCGCCATGCTGCGCGCCAGCTTCGAGTATTTCTGGGAAACGATGTTCTTACCCAGCATATCGGCA
>Ga0123357_10005314_pt1 | contig 15384 bp, 7 predicted proteins | sample TergutEmb28metaG_FD_89873 | JGI IMG/M metagenome (GOLD analysis project Ga0123357, IMG submission 89873) | Embiratermes neotenicus P4 segment gut microbial communities from Petit-Saut dam, French Guiana - Emb289 P4 | ecosystem: Host-associated > Arthropoda: Insects > Digestive system > Gut ... | reverse complement strand
CTGCGGTTACAGTTTTTAGTACTCCTGATGATGGGTGCTGTGACACCCGAAACATGTAGAGTAGCTTTGCAGTAAATAAATATCTGCATACTGTTGCATCTGGTTGGATTTTTATTCACATTGCATTAATCTTTATTTGTAAGTTTACAATATGCCATGTGCCTTCATGTTCGTATGCTTACTTGATAGACTGATAAGGAGACAGTTCAACATTATGTGGTCTGACCTATTGTCAGCATTATTAAGTGATCCACAAATATGCAGATAAGATGGCAGAATCATTTAGTTCCTCTTGCTGTTTAAATGGGCCTATGTGCCTCTCAAATTATTTATGATGTTTGATACCATGACTAACATTAATCTCTTGCTCTTGAAATGGTATATGATAGGCTTCTTTGTGCCTTGAGAATTGAAGAGATGTGGAATAGCATCTTGTAAATTCGCATAGCATCTTCCTTACATTGAATTGTCAGGTCATCATTGTAATTGTCTGTGTAATTTGTATTTCATTAGAGCAGTGACTAGCTGATAAATGATCATTAAATCAATATGCAGTCCAGGCTAACAACTGCATTAACTCCTGGTTTGACTCTGTAGAGGCATAATGAAGACAGCTTCCAGCAGACATCCTGTGAGGAAAACTGGGATTTGTAAGTTAAGTGTCAGTCTGTCAAATTACTGGAAACATGTTAATAAAAACTTATACTACAGCTTTCATCATCATCATCGTCATCATCATCATCATCGTCATCATCATCATCTGCTCCTCCTCCTCCTCTTTTGGTGCAACCATCCACATCAGACCCTCCCCTCATCAGTAGTTCATCTCCAGATGTTGCTGTCCTCTGCTGGCTTCCTCCTTCCTGTTATATTCAGTGGCAATGAGGTGTTCCTCTGATGTTATCTTCCCATCACAACCATGGTCTTCCCACACGTGTTTCTTTATGAAATTTTTCTTTCAGTACTTTTTTTGGTATTCTGATATTATCCATTTGGATTAAATGACCAGCTGATAGTATTTTGCCCTTCATTTCACTATAATAGGCCCATCCACCATTTCATAGAGCTTTTCATTATGTCTTGATCTCCATCCTAGGTTACTGATATAGACTTGTTTTAAAAGTTCTCAGTATTTTTCTTGCAAATATTGTTAAGGTTTCTTCTGATGTCTTGAGTCATTGTCCATGCTTTGCAGCCACAACTTAATACTGGTTGAATTGAAGCCTGGTATATTCTAAGTTTATCTACTCCCTTTGTTAGCTGTGATTTTATGATGGGTAGTAGGGAAGAGTGTACCTTCTTTGTTGCTTAATTGCCTTGTGTACATGTATTTCTACTTCCTCTTCATTTGTTCTTCATCTTTCAGCCCAGTGGCTGTTGAAATGAATTCATTTAAAAAATCCTTTGAATAATAAAATCAAAAGATCTGGGAAAGAACAGGTAGACATACAATGTCATTATTTAGAGCCTTACATAAAATTTCGTGTACCAGGGTGTTGATAAGTCCTTAGCCCGACCTGGAAGGAAACGAGCTCAGAAGCATGTGAGGGATGTGTGCGATTTCAGCAACATCAAGACGCGAGCTGTCATCAAGTTTTTTTTTTTTCCTGCAATGCAAGGGGCTGAAGGAAATTTGTGCCATTCTGATAGAAACATTAGCTTGTTTCTTTCCTGGTCAGGCTAAGGACTTATCAACACCCCTGTAAAATTAACCACAGGTAACCAGAATCAAAATAGTTCCGCAAATTGTAATGCAGGTCTTCTGCATTGTCTTTGTTTGGAATAAGGTACGTATGATATTACTTGTACATGAAGGACACATGGAACTAATATATGGCATTTGAAATTTTTTTCAAAACATGCCTAAAATTACAACATGGAAGGTCACAATATATGAAGCAACCAGCACTCAGTAGTGTAACCTCCAGCCTTTCTATTGAGTAACAATATTCAGCATGTGTAGTCTCAAAAAATAAAGAATTATTATTTGGAAATAAATTACACTGGCATGTCCCTCCACTTTTACTATTTCTGTTAGACAAAATTTCTTATAAAGTGCCAAAACTTGGGTGATTAGTTGCAAGCCTGTCACTTCAGAGGCCTGGGTTTTGTTGTGAGCTAGTTTATGTAAGATTTCTGGTGGACACAGTAGCACTGGGACAGGTTTTTCTCTTGAGTATTGGTTTACCCCTTGTAAACATCATACAATCAATGCTTCCCATCCAATCATGCTTTACAAAGTGCTTATAATCTTAGCAATTTATAAGTCATTAAACAACATGCTTAAGTATACATCTCATGTGTGACATACCTTTCATTTTAGGTTTTCCTGAAGTAAATACCCAAGAGCTTTCACATAAATGTAATTCCACAGCTATGTATCACTGGTGATAAACCCACATTTATCTTATACTGAGCCAGAACTGTTCACCTATTTTGGCTATTTAATCATACAACAGAATGTAAGTTGATGTTTCAGATTAACCTTTTGGCGCCGGAATTATTTTTTAAATTTTAGCACACTCTGTATATAAAATGTGAATAATCCAGGAACCAAATACGTTAGAATTATGAAACAAACTGCCTTTTGAAGAAGAAAAAACGGAGAGTATATACCATGTTTAAAATATTCAGTACCTATATGTATTGAATAAATATATAAAATGCAACGTTTTGAGGTTAGCGGTGCGGTACGACCATTATAGTCGTCATTAGGCGTCAAAAGGTTAATAGAGTTCTCAAATCCAGATGCATTGTTTGTTTACCAAGAAAGGCGAAAGACTGTTTGGCATAGTAGATGGTAAAAAGGAAGGGATACATACATGCATACATATTCATTTCTTAAATCCACAAAAATGTCATAAGACAAGTGGATATGAAACAAGTCAAAAACACAATAACAGCACTAACACTGGCACAAATAATACAAATTATAATAAAAACACATGCAAAATATAAAAAGAGAGTATGAAAATTGTTATATATTACATATATTTACTATACAAAAAATCCCACTAGACATGAGAGTAAAACAAGTCGGTATAAGAAGAAGTTAATATATTAAAACATCAATTATGAGCATTACTTGTATTATCTTCAGAGAATTTAGTAAGTGAATGAAAAGAATGAGTAATAAGATATTTATGTAGCTCAAATTTAAATTTCACCTTATTCCTGAGATTCTTAATATTAGTTGGAAGATTATTGAAGATCTTCATAGCACAATAGGATACACCCTTTCAAAACAAGAAAGATTTGCAATAAGCAAGTACAACCTGGTATCCAATCCATGTACAAATAAGATAGGTAATTTTTATGATTTTCTATTACAAACGCCATTAATGAAAAAAATATACTGATACAATACATGTACAGTATCAAATTTTTTAAATAAATTTCTACATGAGCATGTAGCTGCTACACCACACATATGTCTAATGATTCTCTTTTGTAATGTAAATTACACAAAATAAACTGGTTGAATTTCCCCAGAAGATTGTACCATTTTTGATTATGGAATGGAAGTATGCAGTTGAACCAACCTCAGAACATTTGTGTGCGAGTGTGTGGAATAATGTAACTGTACAATGTGCAGCATCCAATTTAGCTAGAATTTGGTCTATAAGATTTTTCCAGTTTAGACTTTTATTGATTTTCATGACCAGAAATTTTGTATTTATTGTTGATTTAAACATACAGTATTTACAGAACTGAGAAAATGATTAATTTTGAATGCTGTCATAAGACTGAATCCAGGTATATTGGAGGTTTTTTTTTTTAATTTTTGGAACCTTGTTTGCAAAATATAGATATGGCAACAAAAAGTTTTTTTTTTTTTTAATAATGAAGTGAATTGCCCCATTGAATGAGTATGCGAAAACAGCGGGGTAGGGCGCATGTTGCTGGAGATATGAAAGTGTCAAACAATATTGCACAGAAGTTAAAACAGTAGTAAGTTTTTAGCGACTGATCTACCGTTGTATCAGCGAAATATTAGTACAGGCTGCCACCGAAGAGAATGTCGCCGTTTGCACAGGCAAATTAGAAACACCGCGCCCTTGAGGAATGACAGAAGTCACCGTCTCTGCCCTTAATATTACGTTAGTATAAAGATCTATAAAGTAATCATCCTTGCGCTGTAGTAAGGTGAATCGTGTGAAAGTTTATGCACAAACTGACTGGGATGTGTCTCCAAACACAACGGGATTCGTCACAGATCATATATGGCTTCGTTAATTTGAAGCGAAAAATAATGCAAGATTGAATAATCATTGCGCCTTCTATGAACTTGGTTTACTCAAAGATCGATAGTTCATTCACAATCTCAGTTCGTTGCAAGATACGTTTTGCCCATATTCTTACGGACTTGATAAACACGCATCTATAGACCGAAATGGGCTTTGTTAGTGGGCATGAATGAGTGTCCCAGGAAACTTGAAATTTTCTGTGGTTAAAAGGAACAAATATCTTTGACATTGCTATTCCCTTACCCTGCCACTTCGAAAAGGATTCGAAATTCACGCGATGTGGAATGGGCCTATTCAATGTTAAATGGCAATGAGGTAAATTGCCATTTATTTTTTTATATTGTTATAATGTACCACAGTCATAAAAAACGAATTGTCCGCAGCAAATTAGTCTCTACTATGACTTGTTTGTTTATTGTTATGGCAGATTCAACATGGCTACTAGAGGATATATGACTTATTTACTTTTTATTTTTACCTTCACGTTGTGTACAGGTATTTGTGACTTTGAAACTGATTTTTGTCGCTGTGAATACTTCATTATTGAGTTATATTCTTAATATTGTCGTGTGTGATGATTATAAATTGTGGCTGATTCTGAACCCCCTTTTAATCATTGGTTCCAAGGGCAGATATTTAATTCATTCATTCGTTCATAGGTTGTTCGTTGGATTTTGTTGTTGTTAGTACTGTTATTTAAACAATTTCTTAACAACAGCTTTTAAACTTCTAGGTGATTTAAGCAAGATGCTACAAGACAGTGATGATCCTCTAGACCCACCAGAACCTCCTGAGCCCCCAGGGAGTGAACCAGATCAAGAACATTTAAGATTGTTAAATGCTCAAACAAACCATATTTCTTCATCTGTTAAAAAGTACAAATGCCATTCTTGTGAAGCGCCAGATTGTACAATAACGCCACCATGTACAGCAGCACTGGAGGTATGTTAAGTATATAGGGTTTAATTTTTTTGTTTTGCATGTTCCTTGAAATGCAGTTTGCAGGCATCTTCTGTGCCTAATTTTGCTTCGAAGTCACCAAACAACAACATAGTGTGTTAACAGACAGCATAACTGTGTTAACAGAAACTGTACGTTTGTTAGATGCTTGAACGTAGTTCACAGATTCTTAGGTTCTATTAGAAAACCGAGAAGGTGCAATAAGTCCAGAAGTGGACATATGAACTTGAAACTGAACCACCAACCTTTACAGTGTTGTGTAATAACTTTCATATGGATTGGAAGAATGCAAGGCATGAAGAAGGGATATTGTGTTCAGTCCTGCCTGTCAACTTAAGGTGGAAGTGAAAGGATTTCTGTGAATAATTTTGGTTGCTACAACATTGTGCTCATGAGATTGGTGTCTTTATAACCAACGTTCATTAGTTCTGCCTACTATGAAAATTTAGCCACCTTGACTATGCCATGCTATGAATGAAGATGATCCATATTTTAGGAGTGGATTGGGAGAGTGTTTTTCTGTGCGTTTGTGATGAAAATTCTTCCTTCACAGACTTATTGCTTGGCATGATGAAGATACTTTCAGAATTAATGGTAAGTCTATTCCTAGGCAAAACATGCATTTGGTTTCCTTGGGGAATCCTCAACCAAAAGAACTAGGAAAGTAAGATGGCTGAAGAGGAACCAGTTGAGATTGAATATAGGACTGCTTACAGGATGCTGTCAGCATGAAGATCACCTCTTAAAACTGTAACTTGTAAACAGACCCATCTGTACATGGTGTAATGGCAATGATGAAATTGCTCCACATGTTCTGTGGACTGTGAGGCTTTGGCTGAAGTAAGATTTTCTCACTTGGGATTTTATTTTGTGTAAGAAAGCAACTGTCAGAGGTCCCATTAAGTGAAGTACTGGCCATTGTTAAAGGCGTAGGACTGTTAGAGGACTATTTTAGGAGGGAGTGTACAGTGGATCTCAAATGGCCACATAGCAGAGTCTGTGCAGATGCCCATTCCTTCAGTCAAATAGTAGTGTTTCCATTTATCACACTTGTGCATATTGGACCAAAGACAGATTATAGAAAGAGAGTGAGAGAAAAGTATTAATCTGCACACGAAAACCAGAGAGGGTTGAACAGTAGTCTGTCTTCCAGAGAAACCATTGTAACAGTAGTCCTTGTAAATGTGCTATGTGTTAATGAACATTTCACCAGTGAAAAGTTTTACTTGCAGGAACACTGAGTTTGATGATTTTACAGGAACAGATGAGAAATTTTCTAAATGCTCATTTATCCTAGTGATTAGCAGGACATAAAGGGAGTAGAGAGTGTCTGCCTTGAGCAAGAGCCTAATATCACTACACTTCTACTTGAGGGATGCTGTAAAGGACACTATATGCCAAGAACGTGACAGGAGTGTTGAAGCTGGGGCATGAATTTGAATGGCTTTTTTACCATGAACATACCTTTTCAAGTGTGTCTGTCATGTATCTTCATCAGCAATGCCTTGTCAGCAATGAGCATTCCAAACAATTGTGTCTGAAGGATAATTTTCGCAAGAATGTCATATTGTGTGTATGCTAGTAAATGATTAAAGTTTGAAGATATTTTTAGAGATGTGTGATGTATGGTAGAGCTACCATGTGTCCTCTTTTCCCTGGACGTATCCTCTTTTTCGACACAAAAATGTCTGTCTGGGTGTTTTTTTTTAATTTGTGGAGATGTTGGAGTTACTCTTTTTTGTTTCTTAAAATTTTACATATTTTAATGGTACTAAAATGCAAAAAATATATTTTTCTACTACTTTTTTAGAAGAAATATGTAATTGTTATAATACATTAGCATTTTCCCAGTCAAAACAACGTAGGAGCTTGGCAGCTGACCTTCAGAATGCCTTTGAAAACTTTGGTGGGAAATTCTGAGCAACTTAAACTCTGTGAAAAACATGCTTATAGAATGTTTCCATCTGAATTTCATACCAATGAAGTTTAAAGAACTACTAGCAGAGAAAAACTGAGAATGACTTCTAATAAAATTGTGACCTTTTATATGTCCTCTTGTTGAACTTGCTTTTTTGCTGATATGCCCTCTTTTTTATGGTCAGTAAGTGGGAAATTTCTTCTTTTCTTGTGATGATTATATGGTGACACTAATATATGAAGTTTTTGTTTGATACTAGAAGGAATGCTGGACCAGGGAACAGTCAGAACAGAACTATATAATTAATTGCAAAATAAATGAAATGTAGTATCGTTATTTGTGAAGAATGCCAGGTAACAGACAAATAAAATAAAGGTGAGGCTGTGGGTAAAGCGGAAGTGAAATGGGGTGATTTGTACACAGAATAAAGAAACAAAGGATAGAACATATTGCTTTGAGAAGGACATACTGATGTATGGAAATTTATAACTGTGGCTGATGAGTACAACTTTAATCTCTAATTTATTTCAGAATAATGATGTAAAGAACGGTGACATAGCCAGGATGTGTCAGAATGCTTGGGGTGGCAGAAGGAATTTGTGCCTAGTCTTTTTGGAATACCTCAGTGAAAGAATCAACATGGGATATGTAGGCATTGATGGGAGGATAATATTGAGGTGGATCTTACAGAAATATGCTCTTAATTTGTAATTGAGTTAAATTGACCAGATGGGATCCAGTGATCGCCAAGTGAAGTGATGTTTCGTAACAACAGAGACTGTCTGACCAGCTGAATTCATTGCTGACTGAAGCAGTTTTATTGCATTATTAATTAGGTAGAATTACAGATCTCTTTACTCCATGTTCATTGAATGCTGTATTGTTTACTGTTTTCACTCGACCTCTGTTTTAGTGTTGGAAGTCCCGTGTGAGAGATTCGAATGGTGTGGAGCGTTTGTCTCGAGGCTGCATCACAAATCCTGAGCAGATACCTCTGTACTGCAGTGTACCGTCATATAGCTCTCGTTCAGGGCATAAAAAGCGTCACACAGACGGACAATACGCTATAGATTGCTGTACTGGAGATTTCTGCAACAATGGCAGTTTTCCTGATCTGCCACCAGTTGTATACAAGGGTATATTTTATAAACTGAAGTGATTCTCTTCTCATATAACCATAACATACAATATTAGACTGTGCTTGAAAACAATGTTCTAACCATGGGCTGGTGTCAAACGGTACCACTGTTGTGTTGAATTGAATGTAACACATACAGGTGATAGTACAGGGGTGCTGATAAGTCCTTAACCTGACCAGAAGGAAACAAGCTAATGTTTCTGTCAGAATGGTGTGAATTTCCTTCAGTGCCTTGCCTTGCAAGAAGAAGAAGGAAAAAAAAAACTTGATGACAGCTCGCGTCTCGATGTTGTTGAAATCACGTTTGTCCCTGACATGCTTCCAAGCTTGTTTCCTTCCTGGTCTGGCTAAGGACTTAACCAGCAACCCGGTAGCAGCATACTGAAGTCATAATAATAGTATCTTTCTAGATGCTGGATAGTTGCTAACATGTTGATTTATACATGGTGATGCTTCCACAATTGAATCTGTGCTGAAAACTATGAAATTAGCTGAACTCAATAAGCTTTCCATTTTAAATGCCATTTATGAATTGAAATTCATTTGTACCTTAGTGAAATGCCTTTGAATATTCATGTTTTCTGGATTGTCACACTGTGGTGTCAACTGACAAATTGATACTATTGTTTAGGAGTGTGGTGCCTTCATCTTCAGTGTCAGGTAGTCCAAAAGTCACTCTTTGCTGCTCTTTTTTTTTAGTGTTAAGCTTGACTGTATTCATTATGGTTCTGTGTTGTCAGCTGCAAAAAAGGAGAGGTCTTGTGTTTTTTGAAAAAAATTGTTTTATAGGTGACCTTTGCCAAGAATATTTCCTTAGACAACACCATCATTTGTTGCAAACTATTGGATTGTGAAGTGTCATATTGTATTATAAATGCAGCTACTTTCTAGGTCTTTATGGGTTGCTGAGTATACATATTTCTGACAAGAGTGTGCTCTCAAAAGTTTCGTGAAATTTCAGGAGATTAAGATATATTTTACCAATCCTCCTGCCAATGATATTGGTAAACCTGTAAATGTAAGGAGAAGTAACTGTTCTTAACCCAGGATATAGTTGATTTCCTTGTCAGTATCACAGTGTATAGTAACTAGAACTTTGAAAAAGGAATAATACGGAGACTGGGAAATTAAATTTTACGTGTAATTAAAAAGAAGTAGAGTGTATGTGAGGTATGGGTGTGAAACTTGTTCACACATATTGCAGGAGGTACGTAGACTGAGGGTGTTTGAGAGTAGGGTGTTGAGGAGAATGTTTGGGCCTGAGATGGACAAGTTTAAAGGGGAGTGGAAAAAAGTATATAATGAGGAGCTGAATGTTCTGTACTGCTCACCAAATATTGTTTGGGTGATCAAATTGAGAAAAATTAGATTGGTGGGGCATGTAGCACGTATGGGGAGAGGAGAGGCATATACAGGGTTTTGGTGGGGAAACCTGAGGGAACAAGACCACTTGGAAGATCCAGGCATAGATGGGAGGATAATATTAAGTTGGAGCTTAAGGAAGTGGGATGTGGGGGAATGGACTGGATGGAATTGGTTCAGGGTAGGGACATGTGGTGGGCACTTGTGAATGGGGTAATGACCTTTGGTTTCCATAAAATGCAGGGAACTTCTTGACTAGCTGCAAACTGGTTAGCTTCTCAAGGGCTCTGCTGCATGGAGTAAGTAAGTAAGTAGGTAAGAATGTATTTGAGCACTCAAATTACATCCAAAAATTCTACATCAGTACTTGCATAGCATTTCAACTACAGTGGCTACTGCAGATAGTAGCGGGAGTAGATTTTAAAGCTAGGGGGTGTTTTTGTCTTATATTCACTAATGAGCATGGGAAACAGATGAGTTTCTCATGAGACTAGAAGGGGGGGGGGGAGGGGGCATTGTAAATGAGGATTCAAATTATGTCCAAAAATTGCCTTATTTCTTACACATTACTGTAAGAGGCATGGCAGCCGTATGTATTTTCAAGAGTGAACAGTAAATTTCATTATGCCCTTGAGTATTTCATGTGAAACCATGAAGTTACATTTTTGTTTATGTAAGGGTGCATCCACACTGAGCTCGTGACATGCGGTGGCATCTCGGCTGGCAGTGCCACTGGGCATCACGGACAACAGCCCGGTGAATCTCAAAGTGAGGCATATCAAATGAGCTAGTCCATCTGTTCCTGAGTACTGTAATTGACTTCAAAGAAATCTCAATAATATGCCATTACCATGCCTGCAGAGACAAATGACACTTGGAGGTTTTCCTGGTGTGGAAAACTGGCAGTTATGGTAGAGCCATTAAGATGCCACAAGCTGAGTGTGGATGCACCCTAAGATATCTGCACCGACAGAGTAGTAGCCACCTACATGGAAGCTGTTTAGAAATTCATTTTCTTGCATGCAGGTGATGTCTTATTTTGTATGTTGCTGATGTTACAGGTCAGGTGTCACCTTACCCAGACAGTACAAGTTACATAATGAAGCTGACATTTGCCATACTTGGTCCAGTGGTGGCCCTGGGTTTGTTGGGTGCATTGGTGTTGTGTTTGATGCGACGTACACACAGAAAGAGGCTGATGTCTGCACGGAATATGACAGATCTAGAGACTTATTATGCATCTGATGATCTGAGAGTAACTGCAGCAGGGGACAGTACACTCAGGGTAGTTGAATGTCTATGATCAGTCATATGTTAAAGAAACAAAGATTAGCAGTAAATTTTAACTTAAGGTTTTGTTATTTGTGTTACTAGCTTGTACAGAATGATCAAAAAAATCATGTAGCTTGTCAGAAAAGTGACTCTAAAATCTGTCCACAGTGTCTGAAATGTAGGTATGTGTAGCTGTGCACACTGTGTGTAACCGCATACAGGTTGTGACACTTGTGTATATGTAGTGTAGGTACAAGTGTGTATTTTTAGAAGTGTAAAACACCTTTAGTGTCTGACATTACCAAATACTGTTTTGGTATATTTTATTGGCTCGTCATTACACAACAATGTGGTGCAGTGTTTATATTATGCAACTAACAACTGAGCTACATGTTTCAACCCTACAGGGCCATCATCAGGCTTATAAAATAATGGTATTAACCAAGGTACATGTGGTAATACTACCTACGGGATCCCATGGTTTACAGTTTCAGTGTATGTTAAAATACAGTATGTGATAAAATAGTATAAAATGCTGTTGTGATGTATTACGTATCTATGGTTTAGTGTATGCGTAGCATATGTAGGGCTAGTTGAGCACCTTATGGATTAGTTGTTGTCTTGTATATGGGTGTTCACTGTGGGGACTTATGGGATTTGTTGGTCAAGGTACAGCGTAGTTATACACTCGCGACGTTATATAATGTTCCAGGGATATTGCGGTGGGGTTTGTTTGGTTCATGTATTAAGGGTGTTGACTCACTGTTAGCTGGTCATCCTTGACTTAGTGTGTGTGTTGCTGGACGTCATCCAGTTGTGCGTGGGTTGTTCTGGTCAATCTTGTGTTACGCTTGCTGTCTCGGGATTGTGGTGTAGGTGTGGTTGTCCCTGTTGTCATGTAGTTTTCAATCGTTGGGTAGCGTCATTTCTCTATTATAGATGCGATGTATCCTGCAGCATACGGTGTATAGTTGAGACCATGCTGTGTGGTGTGCCGTCTGTTGTGGCTGTTGTTACTGGATTTTATTGTCGGCGGGTGGGTTACAGTGTCCTAGTTGTTGGTGATGTGTCTTGGGGACTGTGCCAGGTTCTCCATCGTGCCTTTCCACACAGTGAACACCCACATACAAGACAACAACTAATCCATAAGGTGCTCAGCTACTCCTACATATGCTATGCATACACTAAACCATAGATGTGTAATACGTCACAATGGCATTTTATACTATTTTATCACATACTGTATTTTAATGTACATTGAAACTGTAATCCACGGGATCCTGTAGGTAGCATTACCACATGTACCTTGGTTAATACCATTATTTTATAAGCCTGATGATGGCCCTGTAGGGTCGAAACATGTAGCTCAGTTGTTAGTTGCATAATATAAACATTGCACCACATTGTTGTGTAACAACGGTCCAATAAAATGTACCATTATACGTACACACAACGGGATGGAAAACCCGCAATTTAGAAATACTGTTGCTCATGATTGGACTGTTTCCTGAAATGTGCAGTTCCTGAGATTCCTGGACCTGTCATCACCAATTTTCCATCTTTGGAAATTTTTACACATATACTTCTACCAATGTAACCCTCACGTGTTGTAAGTAGTGATGCATAATATTTATTGACACATGGATTTCAGATATTACTAAATTGGTTTTTCGCTTTGTCACATCACATATGCAGAAAAGATTAAACACATGCATCACTGAAGTGGTGATCATTATTTTGTGCTTCTGTGAGTGTTCTGTAATTTTTTGATACAAATAAAACTGAATCAGTGTCAATAGGTGGCATGATTTTGCAATCATTCTGTATAATATGCCTTTGTAGGTAGAAAATTAGAGGACAAATGTTAATAATTGTCCAACGAGATGCAACACAAAACAGTGTATTTAATATTCTGCAAATTCACTCTACATGTTTCGGGTGTCAACCACACCCATCATCAAGAGTACACAAAACTGTAACTACAGCCTCCAGTACTGGTCATATTTTTTGTGCAGCTACCTCCTTCCAACGTGGCCAAGCTAGCTTGGCCACGTTGGAGGGAGGTAGCTGCAGTACCGGAGGCTGTACTTACAGTTTTGTGTACTCCTGATGATGGGTGTGGTTGACACCCAAAACATGTAGAAGTGAACTTGCAGAATAATAAATAGACTGCTTTGTGTTGCATCTCGTTGGACAATTATTAATATAGATCAGTGACACATGGAACCACAGACATAAAATTAGAGGACAAAATTTGCTCAGATATTTCATTTTCAGTTTTGTGTTAACTTCTGACATTTGTGTGATGTGCAAGTGAATGAAGACCTTTCAACATTTGTTTTCAGGAATATCTGGAGCATTCTTTGACATCAGGTTCTGGATCAGGTTTGCCACTACTTATTCAGCGCACACTTGCGAAGCAGATCTCACTGTGTGAGTGCATTGGCAAGGGACGATACGGAGAAGTTTGGCGAGGGGTGTGGCATGGAGAAAATGTTGCCGTAAAAATCTTCTTTTCACGAGATGAAGCTTCATGGACTAGGGAAACAGAGATATACAGGTTATGGTTTGTTATATTAGAGATGTTTCTTTGTCACAGAACATTAGAAGCAACTGTTGAATAGTTTTTGATATTATGGGTGTTAAAAGAATTTCTTATTTCCTCTTTTTCTCTTTTTTTTATGAATAATATTGCAACAATTGATCAACTGATTGCCATTCTTACCACAAAGTAATCTCTGTAGTAATGGCAATAAGGAACTACCAAGAAATCCTATTACACCCTTTTTTTATGGCTTTCAGCAACCATGTTTTTAAGTTACACAGTACAGATTGCATTCTGTGTAGTTAGAACCTTGTGATAGGCCAGTCCCTTGTCCGAGGGGTCTTGTGCCTAAAATCAATTCATAAATTCATAAAATGACAGACCTTTGGCTGTGTTGACCTGTGGTGCCCTACAAGAAGAGCTTCCTGATTAATTTGATAAAGCCAATCGCTGCTGGCATACAAACTGAACTTGTTTCTTGATCACTGTGATGTTCTTATTGATACAGCTTTCAGGTCAGGTCATGATTAACTCCATTTTTGTATACATTTGTGCAAGGTTTAACCCTTCGACGCATAACGACCCCCATAGTGGTCGTACCGCACCACTAACCTCTAAATGTTGCATTTTATATATTTATTCAACAACTGTAGGTACTGAATATTTTAAACATGGTATATACTCTCTGTTTTTTTCTCTTCAGAATGCAGTTTGTTTCATAATTCTAACATATTTGGTTCCTGTTTTATTCACATTTTATATACAGTGTGTGCTAAAATTAAAAAAAATAATTCCGGTGCCAAAAGGTTAATGTATGACTCTTCACTTCAGCACCATACCGAATCAGTCATCTGCAACTTAGCAAAGGATAACCAGTCAGTGGATGTTTCACTGTTTGACTTGACTAACATACACGCAGAAGTGTGATGACAGCTCCAAAAGTGAAAACATTAGTTTAGAGGAAGATAAAAATTTAATACTGATGATGATGCAAATCCTGTACACATCACAGCAAAACTAGAAAGATTGATTGGCATTATTAAATTTACTAATTTATATTTCATGGTCAACTGATTTAGAAGTTTAGAAGGATTTCACATTTGTGCCACAAGCAGAATACTGTAAAAAAATGATAAACTGGCAAAGGTTAACAGATAGTGAAATGAGAGGCTTTAAAAGGTTGTTCATTTTGATGCATCAGGTGGAGAAGATGCCCATAAACAATCTTTTCACACACACTTTAATTGACAAATGTTTCCAGACATGCTATTTGAGTGACACTTTTAGCAAACAGACTGGCAGGCTATTAAAAATTGAATCCACCTACAAATGCTTGGAATATGGAAGTTTATACTGCAGTAGGGAAGGTTTGGATGAAATTGTTTTCTGAGTTGCTGGTAGCAGTTTAAAACAGAGTCACCATTACAACCAGGATATCTACTCTAATAGTGAAAAAATATGAAGAGACACGGATAAGAAGCATGAATATGTGGGATGGTCCAGAGAAAATAGAGTAGCTGTCATGTGATTTGGTAAGAGAATTATAGTAGTTGAGAAGTGAGTCAATATTTTGAAGAAAAGATATTCTTTTTGTGGGTTGGTTGGATAGAAGTCTGGGCAGAATGATATCCTTAGTTCACAGTTCTAATAAGTAAAAGGAGAAAGGGAAGATGGAGATGGTGGGGTATGACATACTCTTGGAAGGTGTGTACTTTTTTGAACATTACATGATGTAGGAGAACATTTTGAGGAAAAATGAAATGGTGAAAGGTTGTTACATGCCTAGTGCCTGATTGACTTTATTCTGTCTAATGTGTGTCACATACGTAGGTGGGTCCATAAGTTTCCGGCCTGACATACAAAGACCGCGCCAAATGCAAAATGCTCTGAGGGATATATAGAGCCATCTATTGTGAGGTTACTGTATCAGTTTCAGGTGGCT
>Ga0123357_10005313_pt1 | contig 15387 bp, 7 predicted proteins | sample TergutEmb28metaG_FD_89873 | JGI IMG/M metagenome (GOLD analysis project Ga0123357, IMG submission 89873) | Embiratermes neotenicus P4 segment gut microbial communities from Petit-Saut dam, French Guiana - Emb289 P4 | ecosystem: Host-associated > Arthropoda: Insects > Digestive system > Gut ... | reverse complement strand
CCTCTATAGTTTTCGCATTTCCTTCTATCTCCTTTCTTGTATATAGATGTAATATGTGCTTTTTTCCAATCCTGTGGGATATCCTCTCCTTGCAGGCATTTATTAAATAATCTTGCTAAGACCTCGTGTACAGCTATTGGAGCTGTTTTAACCAACTCAATTTGAAGTCCTCCTGGGCCTGCAGCCTTTCCGTTCTTCATACCTTTCACGGTTCGTCGTACTTCGTCAGTTGTTATTTCTGGTACTTGTTGCTCAATCGTACACTCGTCTTTTTCCATCGTCAAGAATTCTGCTCTCTCTTCTGTCAGTAATGTCTTATAATAGTCTTCCCACTCTTCCATTGCAATTAAGCTCATATTACTTTTCTCTTGAGTATCCTTCCGAAATCCTATAAGGGTTTTCCAAGCTTCACTCGAACACGTACTACCTAAGAAACTGTTTATTGTACTGCATGTCTTCTGCCACATTTTGTTCTTCGCTGTATTAATCCTCTTGTTTGTCTCTCTCCATGCCTTTATATATCCCTTCCTATCTTCCACACCCCTGGTCGTCAGCCATCTATTATAGGCTGCTTTCTTTGCTATGACTAGGTCTTCTATATCAGTGCTCTACCATACTGGTGTTGTCTTTCTTGGGGATTGCTCCTCTTGTCCTAAAGCTTCATATGCGGCTTCCTGCAGGCCTTTCTTTAGGGTTTCGTACATCCGTTCTGGAGTGCCATCCTCTATTGCTGATACCCTATTGGCCACTCTCAGTGCATATAGAAATCTTATGGAGTCCTGTTGGAGACTCCTTACTTTATATCTTGGTTCATCCAGAGTTATTTTCTGCCCATTTTCCAACCCTGGCCCATTTCTCATTTCCCTGTATGGTAGATATAGTTTCGTTATAACAAGAAATTGATCTCAGACACATTCAGCTCCTCTGTACACTCTTACATCTTGGGGTTTAAAGTGGGTGTGTTGTTTGATGATTACATAGATTCCACGCCAATTCATATACACTTTCCTTAAAGAACTTCATTATCAATAATAAGGAAAATTTTTAAACAAATTCATCTATACGCAATATTAATACAAGGAATACACACCACCTTCACACACCCAATGCCAACATGTCTTGTTTTCAAAAAAGTATACTTTATGCTGGCATCAACATTTTCAACAGTTTACCATGTCGTGTGACAATCCTCAAGAATGACAAATACTTAAATTCATATACCTTTAACTTTGTAGATGAATTTTTTATATGTAAAGAAGATCATTACGATTTCTAAAATGTTTATACTATTTTACACTGTAAAAGTAGTGTATATTTGAGTATTTATGAACTGTTCCACATCTTACTGTCTTTGTGACACACTTATGGATCCAAGAAATGTATGTATGTATGTATGCATGTATGCTTATGAACTGGACAGATTTTTGGTAACAAGTCAGGCATTGTTTCAGGGACAGGCATATTAGGAGTTCAGCTTTATTTAAATAGGGTGTCCCATGCCACATTGGTCAGACTTCAGGGGCATGTTCTAGACATTACACAGAAACAGAAACAAAAACATTCTCTAAACCATAAGTCAATTTGACATGTTACTGACTGCTGGCGTGGAATCCTTTCACCCTACAATAGGAAGAGGTCCAGCTCCTGAAACATGCCCTTTTCTGAACATGACACAAAACACAAGTCCTGAAAACTAATAATCCTAAACAAATTAGCTACTTAGTTTATGTTTTAAAATGTGCATGCACGCACACTGTGATATAACAAATGAGGTAGGTTGGACAAGTCATTCAAATATATTTACAAACAGCATTATTTACAATGTTTCGTCATTGTTCCTACAAAATTCTGTACAAGAAGTACATAAATTAAGAAACATATGCTACTAATTTTTAAAATGAATATAACTGACTCCACAAAAATAAGTTACGTATACATTATTATAACAAAAGCCTTAACACTAAAATTAGCAAAATCACTATGTGTTTGCTACACAGCATCATCAATAACAGCATCCAGCACAATATAAAGCTCTGTTAACAACCGCACAGAACACACTCAGTATCATTTGTGAGAACGCATTGCACAACTAAGCAAATTTTGCTAAAAGTGCATTTAAGATAAAATCATGCAATTTAACATTTCACAAATGTCCTACCCTCAGTTTAACATTACCTTATGCAGATTTCCTGCACCTGTCATAGGAATAAGGAACCTGAAAAACTTCAATAAACGCTGGCTTAGGCTGAAGACAACAGAACACTTTATCACCATTGACTCTGTTAATTTTAGTTATAGGCTCTCTGAACAGTAAAGTTGTTGGGTAGTGGACTGGTCAGCCATTGTTGCTCAGGCCTCACCTTCAACGTAAAGAAGTAACAAGATACTGTGTATAAACTTGTACAAAAGACAGTGTGCATCTTTGGAAGTTAAGGGATACACTCTCACAAGCTGGTAACAAGAAATCACAAACAGCAAATAGAAGGGTAAAGATTCAGTTGGAATAAATGGTATCATTACCAGCTACACAGCTAAGAGTTGTTTCACAGTGCACATCAGTGATTACAACCAACAGGCTAAGATAAGATCTGTGTCACTCAGTTACATACTCTGTTTGCAAAACCCTCCAAGAATTTACCAAAACTTAAGCATTACCACTTGCAAAGAATGAAACTTAAGATGGAAACCAGCTTTTATCAAAGCTAAATTCATACTTGAAGGGACTAATTTCTCCTTTCAACTGATCATCTGTGACCATTACTAAGGTTTCTCGTTTTTAATATGTCAGTGAATTGAACTGACTTTGGAGCTTTGCCTGTTTTAGTATGTTCAGCAGTATCCAATGTTCTGGCTAGTAATTAGCAAAATGTGGGATTCGGCGACCCCCTCCCTGCTTAAAGATCAGGCACCACCTGCAAATATCTAAAATCAAGAATAATTTAAGGTATCTGTTCACTGGAATATGATGCCATGTCACTGGGCAGTCAGTTCCTGATGTTCAAACACAATGTAGTGATCCAGTCTGCATGCATCAAAGTGTTTGAGATAGTCTCTTTGGAAATGTCACAAACCTTTTACCCAGTGATGCAAGGTCAACCCAGAGGAATGGACACCTCAGCTACACCATCATGTAAGCCAAAAAACTCACAAAAGTCACTCCTTCTACACTTTCACCCCAGACTTAGACAAATTCTATGCAAACAGATACAGCAAAACCTCTTGGAGCTTTGCCCCAGTGATAATTATGATGGCCATAATTGGCCAACAGCCTAGAACCACACAAAATTAATGACAGAGACTCTATTCACATGGATGATAGCAATATTATACTGTCTCATAAAACATGTACAGATCTCATCCTGTCTTTTCAAGTCAGTGGTTTTTAAAGTGTGTTCTTTTATTTCTCATCAGCTCTTAACAATACAAACACAGGCAGCTGCTTTACAGACTAAACACATAAAAGTATGTCAGTCTCTTAAACTGAAAGCACCAGAAACTAAATAAATCACACAAACGTCAGTACACTTGTTGGGGTGTCAGAGAAATTTCATGTCCGTGAAATTGATACTACTGTTTCAGTAGGGCCACACAATGTGGTTACAACTAAGCTGTAATGTTCTAACTGGCAGGATAATGACAATACCACAATGATAAACAGAATATGTCATAACATGGGTTCTTTTCAAGGAAGGAATAGCTTTTCTCTCTCTACTTCTGTCCCTATTATCATACAAACTCAGACTTCAAAATGGTTAACTGGATTACTGAAACAGGTGCAGTCTGATTTTCGGTTATTACACATTCTTTTTTGGAAGGGATTAAGCCCTTGCATTATAGAATTAATACGATTAATCAATATGATCTTTTATTGATACTGGAAACACATAAATCTGCGTAACATTTCTGGAATACGAAATAAAAAAAACAGAGGTTTTTATAATGTTCATGCTGATAGGGTGGGTATTTAAATTTTAGTGCATGGATTATGAAACACGTATTATTTGAACAGAAAAAGATAAAATTATGAATTACACAGCATTCTGTGGAAAATACAACAGAGATTGTACAGCATGTCTTAAAAATGATGTAAATTCCTTGTTGTCTAAATATATAAAATTAATTTCTACGGGTGTTTTCCCATGTGTTTTCATGCACCTTTGAAAGGTTAATCAGGCATAAGTGAAACAATCTTCTCTTCTGTCATTTCAGTGTACAAGAATGCTATACACATGAAAGTCAGCATTACAAGTTTGTACAGCAGCCACAAAGACCATCTGAAGAAATGGATATTGCATTACTGTTCAGGATATAAAGAACAATGGGGAAAGATCTACATGTAATTTTCCAACTGGAATTTGGGAAAATGCAAGTCTATGACCAGTTTGCTTAAAGTAAATCTCTTTTGCATTCTACTTTCCTATTACTACTACTGCCTGGCTTCACAGCAGAGCACTGTTTTTGATGCAGTATACTGTGTTTTACATTCTAAGGAGCAAATCTAGTTGTGATGCAATAATTATGACCATGAAAATGCATGGAAGCTGAGGTGCACAAATCACACGTGCCAGATCACTGTGGTGATTACATTTTGTATGGTGGTTCCTCACACTTGTGGGTCCTTAGTATGGCGCTCACTGCATGTCAAAGTTCTGGAGCCTAGAATTTGGAGGTTGTCCCTAAGATTTCAAAAAATTTGTGCATATCTGCTTTGAAGCTAGGACATTTTGTTTCAATTTATGTACTCTGTGTTTAAAGAGTTTGTATATGAAAGCTCCCAGGCTTAAACCCATGATATCTGGGGAAAAACTTAAAGAGAATATATAAAAGTACAACCAAAATGGAAACAAACTGGTACTGCTTTTGTTTTTTGCTGGGCAATTTGTAACAAAATGTAGGGCACGTAAAAAGTTCCACAGACAAATACATACAGCAAATTATTAACCTTATAAGTACTTGTTTGGTATTTTAATTTTAGTGGATGGTATATGAAAAACATGATTATTTGAATAAAAAAGAAAGATAAATTATTAAATCAACGGTGTCTTGTGCAAAATAAGACACAGACTATGCAGCATGTCTTAAATGTGCCGCAATTTCCTTGTTGCTTAAAAATATAAAAATTTGCGTTTTTTTAATGTACATATATGTATGCAACCGCAGGTCCTTTAAAGGTTAAGAGATTTCAAAGGGAGGCATGTTTCAGTATTTCAGGTTTTTAGCCTGAAGATGCCATAAATATCACCACCATGGTAATAATAATAATTCTTAATTACTTTCATTGTGCACCTTAAACATACCTTCATTAATTTCCATCATATCTAGCAAATGACTGTCCATGATTATTTTCTGTAACATGAAACATTCCTCAGCAATCCACTGCCTTTTCACACAAGACAGTAAACTGAATGTGATAGCTGCATAACACAAATTGATTAACTTCATATAATAATTGATCTGTCCCACATTTTCCTCTAAATGTCCCCATATTTATTAGTCCTCCAGTTTCTCAAACTCCAGCTAGTTAATTTTACCAGTCAAAAGGAATCTGCAGTGTGTTTGCACCGTACAAGGCCTGTTCAGAAGTTCACATGTAATACTTAATGGTGGAAAGTAAGTACAATATCATAAACCGTGCACAGTAATATACAGTAGCCAAAAATCAGATTAATGTAATAGAAGGTACCTCACTAGTCTTAAATGAATATCTTTTTAAACTCTATGGTTCAGTACACATTGTAGTAACACTTGATACATGTTCTGAATGATTAATCAAACTCGTGTATTGCCCATTATCATTATTCAGAATGGTTTCAAAGCAATCTAGTCAAATGTTTATTTGCATGTGCACATGAGAAATGCAAAATGTCAGAATATAATCTACGTGGAATAAAGAGGAAGAAATTTTCAGTAGTAAGGATTAATAAAATAAAGTTTTCAACATTTAAAATGTTTAAAAAAATAAAAAATAAAACAATTAGTGACAAGACCAATAGCTGCAATATTAAAAAAAACATTCTTTGGGACTAGACCTCATTATCCATACAGGACTACAATATTTAAAAAAAGACACATTAAATTGTGTTAGAAATCTCAAAGGTGAACTAGTCCTAATTTTGCTGTCACCCATCATCAACCATAATTACATAATTTTTACAATCATAAAAAACACTCACATATGCCTAACAATATTCATCATTCATTATTTACAACTCTAGGAAACAATAATAATAATAAAACAAAATAATTAAAAAATATGCCTCATGTTTATAACATAGTAATCCCTGCACACACCAATTCACAGTTCATACTATGCACAAGACACTCAAACAGCCACAAATGTTTATAGAAGGCCATACTAGCTTGGAACTTTGCAGTGCCTTCTAACCCATATTTTGACTCAGAGAGACAATGTCTCCTTGATTAATTTCTTCATTGTTGTGCCTACAGACGTATTTGTGGGACCAGATGTTGCAAATGTGACCTGGAATCAAATGATTATTTAAATTAAAGTCAAATAATACAAGGTGTAGGCAAGCATAGTAAAGAATGTGTGCACAAATGTAAAACTAACGTCCAGACTGTTTTATTAACAGTATCATAACATAATGAAGCCCAACAAACTGCCATTCAAACTATTGAAGTGGTTACTGCAAAGACTTTCATGGTTTGTCATTCCTTTATTATTTAGTACAGAAAATTTTTAACACTTTCATCACCTCTGGTACAGTGGATGTTATGGCAACAAAACAAATAAAAACTTTCTTGAAACTGGCTATGAGAATTTAGTGAAAAAAGGTGATTAAGCAACTCAGCAGCTTCATACTAGGTCTTATAAACATAAAAATAACAAAATTTTTTTCCACTATTTCAGATAAACAGACGAGATGAAAGTTAGGAGAGGAAAAAGTAAAAAACAAAAGCATTTACACAGAATGCTCAAGGTCTGTTGTGAACTACAACAATAAATGAAACGGAAGCAGGTATGGTACTTGAGAAGTGTGACATACGGCATACAACCAACTCTAAAAATTATAAATAATGTTCTGATAACACTGCTAAAGGTTCACTGCCATGGCATGCACTCTACACACCATTGCACCCATCTCCTGTCTCAGAAATTAGATATCCAACATCCAGCCTTATATTACCTTCTGTCTCCTTACTTTGCCAAGTGACCACTTTCCAAGAGGGTTCCCTACCAAAATCCTGTATACATTCCTTGTGAGCCACATGCATGGTAAAAATTAGAGTGGTTGAGCATGCAGTAAGGATGTTCTATTACAGAATCCCAAAACAAATTCTGGAGAGAAATATCTGAGGAAGAAGGCCTACTGAAAAACAAATGAACAGCTGTGTAGACAAAGTGGGGAAGTATGCTGTTGAACTGCATAATACCAAAAGCTGGCATGCAGCAGGAAGACATACGAGTGACTGGAGAAAAAAAACGGGAGGCCATGGCCTGGAAATGTGCTGAACAGTCGTATGAAGAAGAAGGAAGATGCTGAAAATGGTAATGAACCTTTGGGTTCCACAAAATGTGGCATATGTCTTGGTCAACTGTGCCTATTATATTCTTTAGAAGGACCCTAGGTACAATACTAGGAAGAACATGACTGTTTAGAATTGTGCATTCACATGACAGTGGGGTGCAGAACACATTTGTCCCTGTGATGACTTATGGCTGGCTAGAATTACAAGTCTAGGAACACTTTAACAAGTGGTTAGTAAATGACACAGTTTTCCCTCTTTCTCTGTCCTTCTTTATCTCTTTCCTGTGAATATTTTCACATGGTACTGTTAGCATATGACAATGCAGTGAAACAGCTGTTCAGTAAATATTAGAGGATTTGAAAGAGAATGATGGTGAGACTTTTTTCCTAATCAATACTACCTTACCTTAAATAAGTATGGTTGCACATCCGGATATGATGTGTCAAAAATGAGGTCCAATTCTGACTGATTTGGCATTTTTGGAACATATTCATGTCTGTTCATCACTTCAGCAATGTACAGGATCTTTTCAGTCAGCATATCACCTACTTTTTCCCTGCATTTTTGTCGTTCTAAATATTAAAAGGCAAACAAGAAACCAAATTAGTGCAGTCATTTATCAATACGGTACTACATTCCTGGACTGCACATATTTGAGTAAATGAGAATTTTACAACAGCTCCTGAAACTGTAATAAAGCCTTGCTTCTTTATTGCTTGGAATACACACAGATAAAAAAAAAAAACTGCCCAAACTGAAGTAACAAACAACAAAGACCACAGAAAGTTTCCAGTTAATTTACCTCATGTGTATGAATACTACACAGACATAAGTATGCTATCCAGTAAGCATGTCACGCAACAACAGAACTTCTTATTGTAAACAGTTGCCATTTCACAGTATCAGCACTTGTATTTACACATTTTGAATAATAGCCACACCATACCACGGTGTAACATAAAAAAAATTAAATGCCTTTAACCTTTAAATGACCAGGATGGTATTTAAATTACAGTGCACTGTTTATGAAAACCTTTAATATTATTTGAATATAAAAAGATAAAATTATATAGGTAAATAAAAAGAATTTTGTAGAAAATAAAACAGATGCAATATTTCCTAAAAATGCAGTAAATTTCATTGTTGCCTAAACAAATAAAATGAATTACTGGGGTGTTTTTTTTACATGTGTTGGCATATGCAAGCACAGGTCATTTCAAGATTAACATACACACAAGTATCTGCACTGGACATCCACGCAGGCAATCTGGTTTAACAAATAACTTTAACTAAAATAATTTAAAAAAACATTTCAATATATACAATAGACAAACTCATATATGCATCAGTATGAAGGTAACATAAGCATTGGTAGTGACTCTGATGGTGACATCATTTAGGCTGAACCATGTATATTGAAAAAACAAATTCTTTACCATGTTCATTATTGAGCTTGATAAGCTCAAGTCGCACTGTCCAAACTTCCCATGGGATACACTCTGGCTGAAAGGGCCATCTATTCTTTTTCTTTTGGAAGAATTCCAGTGAAATCTGGCCAGATCCAGGGCCATCGTTTCCTCGCAGAGCCTCGGAAAATTCTGATATTTCCTTTTTCAAATTCCTATCCAAGTTATCAGAGGAACAACAAACCTAAAAAAATCATAGTTCAGGCTTTTACACAACACAGAAATTAAGCTGATACTCAAAATGACCTATGCACACATGTAACAGAGAAATGCATCTGGAAAAGTACACCCTATGCTTGCAGTGCTATGCCATATGAAGCTGCACAGAGGATACAGAGATTGGCACTAGATGGCAATAAGCAGCCAGTCCCTTCCCTCCAAGGCAAGAAATGTGAATACCTACATGTACTACACAGTAGAAAATATATGGGTATTAAGTAGTTATAATTATGTGAAATTTATTAAAATACAATATTCATTCAACCAGGGATTATACACACTCACACTAAAATCATTATTTAATAAGGTGAGAGACATACATACATGACCACTATATTATCAATTTGTTCTACACATGGACTCACTTATGCTACAAGTAAAAGTGTTTCATTGTTGATAAAACAGCAGGTTATGTTTAATTCTATATGCAGTTTAGTCAGTTATAAATAGGACATTACAGAATCAACTACAACAGATGTTACATGAAATTACAAAAGTACTAACAATCAAATCCATGCTAATATTGAAAAGCTGGTATAGTGTGGTTAGTATAGTAACTAGGCCATGGGCCGAATAACCAGAAAGCTGTAGTTCAGTCCCTGGCAGGAGAGATTCTCCCCTGCCACAGTGTCCAGACAAGCTCCACAACACAGTCTGTACATACAGGACTGAACCTACTGACCACTGAAAGCCTGCTGAATTAGACACATGTTACTTGGGTGCTCTTAACTTGTCATGTAAAATAAGAATAAATGTTATTACTTCTCAAACAAAAAGGTCCAGAAGTACAGGCAAACTCCCAATTAATCCTCTGGCATCTAACATCTGGTATATACATCAAGCAGTGTGATGCCCAGATCACCAAACACAAGGTTAAGATTGCAGTCATTTAATGGTCTTCATTATGCAGCTCTCATTTAAATTATGTCCCCTGTACATCACTTTGGGCATTTAATTGAGGTGCAAATGGGTTAAAGTTCTTCAGTTTAATATGCAATTTCAATGATCCCAAGTAAATCTGGATGTTAAGAAGGTCATCCTGAAAGTAAAGAGCGTTTGCACATAGCACTCGCACAGGTTGACATTCCAGCATCCAGCATGAAGCCAGACTTGGACCAAGTGATTTTCACTTGTTCCCAACATTGAAGGAATTTTTGGGTGGCAGACACTTCAAAAGCAATGAAGTGAAGGTTGCCATCAAGCAGTGGTTAAAGACTGGTGGCGGAGGTCTATGACAAAAGCACACAAAAACTTGTCACATGCTGTGAAAGTGTCTGAATGTTCATGGCGACTGTAAAAAAAATAACTTAGGGTCTGTAATAATGACACAGTAAATTTATTCTTATTTTGTTTATTTTTCTTTATAGCCAAGTGGTCCTTATTTTCTGGATGACCCTCATAAATTTCCCCATTTAAGATTTTCAGACACAAGATTACTTGATTCACACAAATATGGTTCTAAAGACCAGCATCACAAATCCAAGAAAATGCATTAATTGACACAAAAGGAAAAGAAAAATATGACAAATTCTTACATAGGTAAAATCGATGAAGTCACAGTCAACATCTTCATATCCCACAGTCCCCACAGAATAACTGCCTTCTTGTTTATACTTAAATTTACCCAATGAACGATGAAAAAGTACAGTGTGGAAGATACTTGCAACTGCTTCATCAACTTGACGGCCTTCAACAGTCTGTGCGGCAAGGAAAAAGAAGATAAAAGTAGATAAGTGTTAAATAACATACTGCCAAGCAGGCATAAAGTTTCCTATTGTGGTTCAAAATTCTACTTATTTATACAAGTTGAATACTGTGACTGAAGAATTTTCTCCTGTTTTACAAAATTTTGATGTGCATTACTACCAGGAGCTTAATGTAGATGGATATTAACACTGGCAAAAGTTATTAAGCACCAATTTTCATGCAAGGTAAATTATTATAACAACATACTCCACCCCCCCCGCCCCCCTCAAAAAAAAAAAGTGCAAAATTAAATTCTTGTATTCTGTGATACAAACAACCATGACATAACTGAACAGAAGTCTTCTACATGTTTACTTCAGCATCAAAACACAGAGATCTTGTGCCCAGAAATATGATGAATGCTTTCTGCCAGGACGACTTTAATCAGCAGAGTAAATGTCACATCTCCCTGGTCAAAACTTTATGTGCAAAATATTGTCTTTCTGCATTTTAAGATCTATTTATTTTATTGTCCCAATCACTTTGGCTGAGATCATATTTGTATCAGTGGCATATCCTTATCTGGAGGTCACATCTAGCAGAAGACTAATTGGAGGCACCTTATCCTGTTCTACTAGATGTGACCTCCAGATCAGGATTCACTACTAAGTTGCATGGAAAATATCCATGACCCAATGTTGTAAGGTGACAACCCTAACCTAAGTGTTAAAATCTTGCTAGCTATATTTTGGCCAGACTACATTGATTCTAAATAGCAAATTAAAACTGAGAAATGACAATTAAAAGGCCCCAGAACATCACATATGACAGAGATATTCATATATGGAAGTCACTCTGAATGCCTCTGCTGGGAAATTTTTAACACTGCACACTGTTATAATTCATGTGTTTAGTCATTCATAAATATCCTTAAATTATGTGAAGGACATCCATGGGAAAATAGTCACTGATAAATTACATGAAAGTAGGATAATTTACACCAAAATTTCAGAACGAAATTATGAAACTGTGGCACAATAATTTAATCAGAAGTAATAAAGAATGCTGCATTACAAATTCATAAAGTGGAGTGAAACTGATGGAAATAACTAACTTAATGGAGAAGTGTCCTTCTTGAGAAGCTGACAGTCACTCAGTCACAATATTCTCCACTTTTAAGGAAACTAGTGATTCACTAATGCATATATAAGTGCAGAACCACAACCTAATCTATTGGAATATTATCTTCCCATTTAAGCCTAGGTCACTAAACTTATCTCTACCTTTCTGTTTCATGTGTATGTACTTATGTATGTGTGGGTACTCTGTATAGAATTTGCTTCATGTCAGTCTTCTGACACTTACATTTTGAAGTGGCTTTTAGATTTTTGGAATATCTGTCATCCCTGCTGTCTGTATATGTTCTCACCTTTGGGTGAGCAGAAATACAAAAAGAGAATGACCTAACCTGCTTAAAAAAATAATATCCTTCTTACCGTAATTTTTCAGGGGAAAGCATCATAAAAGCCAGAGTTCTGTTTTATTTTCATTTTACCTAACTTACAGAAAAATGTTTTGCTTGAAACTGTACCACAGTGTGCCAGAAGTCACATCAGCAGCTTTCTTTATAAAAATAAACTCTAAAATAAAATATCTACTACTAAAATATCAAGGAATATAGGAGACTGAAATACATGTAAACACTACTGTTACTCTCCCATTCAAATACTTTGACTTGTTTTCTTACAACCTTTTATTGTTAAATAGATGTAACCAGCAGAGAATCACATGCTAAGCAAATATCATTACTCTTCATTGTATGTGTGGCTCTCAAAAAAAATACCATTACAGAGTATGGTCAGTGTTGCATAAAAGATTATAACTCTGTTTGAATGTGTGTGTTCAGTAATACCAATTTACAATCAATATACTGAGAATACTCCAACTGACATGATTGCCCTATGGAATTACCATCTGCTCTGTACAAACAGCATGTAGTGAATATTCTAGACAGCATGATCACAGAGTGAACTTATGCATTATGTATCAGCCTAAGCATGTGGAAAGAATATATCCATTAAATGCTCTCCAGTAACCTCAGAAAACACTGCATCTTGAACATTCTACAACTTTAGCACAATAATTTATTTGGTTTCTGTATATTTTTAAATATATGGACTGAACACCTGCAACAATAGACCTCAACTATGGATCTAATGCAGACATGCTGTTCTCTAGTAATATGAACATTTAAAAAATTCTGTGTGTATCATTATTTTGGGACTTAATGTTTGCGGAAGAGAAGCAGCAAATATGACTGAACATATGATTATAATCACAATGTACGTACCTCAAATTATGGTCTGGAGTTCAAGTTCAAAACTACAGTAGATGTGGCAGACATTCTTACATAGTGGCAGTAAGATACACAACAGTTGCCATTGTAATCAAGCAAGGTATTCATAGAGCTTACATAAAGTAAGCCCTTTTTTTGCATCCCTCTGTTAGTAAAATGAAATCTCAGCACTTAACCTTGGTGGAATAAAGATTCTAATTCATTTGTGTAAATTAAATAAAAATTCAAATCTTAATATTCCTAATATGAAAGGATAGCCTTGCTCATACACAACCGATTTTGTAAATATACGCCAGGATTTGTAAGTTCAGGTCCTGCCACTAAAAAAATCTGAAAGCTTAATCATGGTAAATTACATGACCTTTGTTTTTTCGCATGTGTTGAGTACCCAATCACCAAAATGAAACCTCAAAGCCTAACCTAGCAAGTAAGATTAAATTTCAGCCTTGCTAGAACACAGTTTTGGTGTTAAGCGTTCTGTCTCAACAGTAAATTTGACTTATACCATTAAAATTAAACCTCAAAACTCAATGTTCGTCGATTCATCGTTTTTGTTTTTTCATGTATATTAGTTCTAGAGTCCTATAAAAGATACGTCATTTATGTAATAAAATTACACATTCCTACGAACACGATATATTACTGAAAACAAGTTTGGGAAGATGGTCATATTATATGGATTAAATAACACAGCTGCTTTAAGTAGAGAAAATAAACGTCAAAGTGTTCTGTTGGCCAAGAGGTTATGCATCAGAAAGTCGGGCAAGTCTATTTTTGTATCGAGATTAGTTTGAATTGTCATTCTCAGTTCACGTGCCAAAAACTTACCAATTCAAAAGTCTGCGACCTGGCGTTCATGTTTTAAGTTTTCGCACTTCCCTCTCGATTGGTAATTCATGACTTTTTATGTGGTTAAAATATTCTAATGCTATTCTCTACTCATAAATCTTCCTCCATGTAACTCTGATGGACACTTTCGGTGCAATTTTATTTTTCTTGGCCTGTGTCGTACACCTTTCGCTAGTCTTCTGTTCTTTGTTTACTATAAAATTTTGCTAAGAAGCTTGCAAAGTAATTTAAAATCATTACTGACGTTAGACATAAATGTATACATTATAAAGTTGTGAGCTAATAGCAATGTGCTCTATAAATACACTGTCATAGCCTCAAAATATCAGTATACATTTCTCAATTTCGTAAACCACACAGCCACAGCCGACTAAATGAAACAAAGGTCTTCTCTCGCGATCCGAATTCACGCACGGAAATGTAGCCACTCGAGTTCGATTGATCGTTTCCACGGAATACACAGTTCAACTGTTCTCTTACCTCACAGTACACATCATAGCTTCTAATCGAGTGATGTTATCGATGGTTAAAAAATTCAAATGGTGTGACTACTCTAAGCTATGTTCACAATCACGAGTACCAAGTATGTGAGCACGCAAATGAGTTTTGCAATGTAGAAATTACGTACTATCATATCAGCACAACGGTAGGGTTTGGCGCACTGTATGCGCCAACGCCAGGAAAGTGGTGCCACGGATCTTAGTGGATTTGCGTAAATGATCCGTGGTAAGGTGGATAGCACAACTTACCATGCTCGAATGAGTTTCCGAAAAATTCGAGTATTAGTGTGACAGTTCAGACGCAGAAAATCTTCGCGATTGTCCCAGCGTGGTTACCAATAATCAGAACAGGTACGTGTAAAAAGCAGTAATAAGTAAAGGCAAAGTTCACCCTAATACAGGTTATGAAGGGCCAGAGAGGGGTGAAGGTAGAGCTCTACTCTTCCTTTTACTACATGAGCTCTACTCTTCCTTTTACTGCATGAGGGTGGGTGGTCAACGCCACGCTTCGGCCGCTTTTTCCCCGGAAAAGCCTCAGGGCCGGTGTGGACGGTTGCGGAAAATATCGTCCCCACCGGGATTTGCTCCCCGGACCGTCCAGCCTGTAAGCGAGTCGCTTTAACGACTAAGCTATTCCACAGTATCTAAAATGGGTATACAGGCCAGAATGCAGTGCCAACAACGAACATCCTGGAACTGTGCGGTCGCACAGAGCACCTAAAATCGGATGTTGGTTGTGGTTTCGGTCGGGAAGGGGGGGGGGGGGGGGGGGGCGCCGGGGGGCGGGGAGGACATTTTTTTTTTTTTTTCTTTTTGCTAT
>Ga0123357_10005312_pt1 | contig 15388 bp, 13 predicted proteins | sample TergutEmb28metaG_FD_89873 | JGI IMG/M metagenome (GOLD analysis project Ga0123357, IMG submission 89873) | Embiratermes neotenicus P4 segment gut microbial communities from Petit-Saut dam, French Guiana - Emb289 P4 | ecosystem: Host-associated > Arthropoda: Insects > Digestive system > Gut ... | reverse complement strand
GCGGAATCTGAAAATATGAGCAGGTACGTAAGTCCATATTCTCCTGCAGGCTATATTTAATATATTTTTTTGTGCTGAATGAACTTGCACTTATTCTGTTTATTTAGCATTTCCCGGTACGGCATATTTCTCGCCTGTATTTGTCGTGCTGCACAGTTTTGAAGCTAATGGCAAAGGTTCTCAGTCAATAAACTGATAACTTTTTTTTACAAAGTACCTGAATGCATCGCGGTTCAAAATAATTAGTTTCACGCTTCAGTCTATGAGCCTCATGAATATGAGGTAGATATGCTGAACTGGAGGTGAGAGGTGATTACAAGTTGCCTTGATTGAAAATGTTTACCCATGCCCTTTCAGAGTTGGGTTACTTTATTCTCGCTTGCAAGAGGAAACAGTTTCTATTGAGTTGTGTTTTGGAAAGGCAGCTGAGGCCTACCAACACAGAAGAGACAGTACACTCGATTAGGTAGAGGAATGTTTTCATCAGAGACGACGTGTTCTAACTATCCTACCCGAAGAAATTGCTTTTGCCTGATGCACAAACACCAGATGGCAAGAGTTCTACTGTGTAGATAGTAATTTATAAAAACTGAAAACAACGGTTGTGTCTGAATGCTCCAAGGAGCACAAAATTGCAGTTATATAACGGGATCATGCGTTATTGTGCTATCGGCTGTCATGCTGAAAATCTGAGACCATTATAGTTGTACTTTATGATATATTTGTTAACTGCAATTGGGTTGACACCCGGTGGCAGTAGTACAGTACACATTTACACGCAAACAAAACACAGAACAACACAATGAAACAGAATACACAGAACGGAACATAAATAACAATAACAATACATAAACATAACAAAAGAAATACATAGCAATAAGAATACATAATTTGCAATATTAAACAGAAGCATACAAAATATAAGACTATATGTACAAGGATACAAAATAGAATCAAAAGAATATGAAAGAATGTGATAAAAGAAACAAACATATGAGCAGCAAACTTCATATGATCTATATATATTCTGATAATGATAGACCCTCTGTTACTAAGACCTTCACTCCACTTCACTACACTTCACCCAGCTACACTTCACTCCACTTCACTACACTTGTCAACACTTCACTTCTTCCCATTTAAAATTCACCCAGCTACACTTCACTACCCTCTAATTTGGCTTAAACCCATTTAAATTTCCTACCGCTCCATTTCACGTCACATCACTACACTTCACTGCACTTTTAGATGATTTTCGCAACAGTTTTATTCCTTTTGCTTCACCTCGTTTATAAATGCTTTCCTGTATCTCTTTCTAAAATTTTTAGGTTTACAAGGGAAAGTCCCTAATGCTTCTGCAGGCAGTTGGTTCCAAGTTTTAAAGGTCCCATTTACAAAGAAGTACTTCCCTATGACCGTTCTTTGCTTCCTGTCCCTAATTTTCCGAACATGATCAACCGTACTCAAATAGTAAGGCCTTCGCAACCTGTCGTATGTAGTTTTCCCAGCTCGTTCCCCAGAGTACGCTTTAAAACGCACACATAAGCGTGCTATCGTCCTACGCTGAACCAAGGTTTCCCAGTCAAACCCTTCGTATGATTTGTAAATTAAGCAGCTTTCTTCTCTACTCGATGTAACGCATTTATCTGTCCTTCTCTGCATGGGTCCCAACATGCAGACCCATATTCCAGAACAGGACATGCCACTGACATGTAGGCTAAATTTTCGTATTCCATTTCCTTTTTTGAGAACACGCATTACAAAGTGATGTGCCTTCCAGGCTTTTTGCGTCGTGTAATTTACTTGGTCCACGTAGTTTAAATCTCTTCGTAAGATTATTTCCAATTATTTACAAATGTTCGTTTCCGAAATTTTTTGACCACCATGGGAGTAACTGGTGGATTTCTAGCCCGAGCTCTCGTAAATCTTATTGGCTCACTTTTACCGGGTTTTATTTTCATCTCATTTTTTACCGCCCACTCCTCTCTCCAGATCCTTCTGCAACTTTACTATGTTGTTTTTATTTGTGATTTTCCTATACATTATACAATCGTCAGCGAAGAATCTAATACTCGAGTCGATGTTCCTCCAAGTATCATTTAGGTACACTAGAAAGAGCAGTGAGCCCAAAACTCTCCCTTAGAGCACACCTGAGCTTATCTTATTGCATTGGAGGTATCTGAAACTATATGGCATCAGATTTGGAGAAGGATGGTTTTAAAAGTATTTGGCAGAAACCGTTCGTGGCCTAATAGAGTCAACGCCAATCTGTGAGGGATTTGCGGTAGACAAAGTGACATAAAGACAGATATTCCCCCGAGTACTAGGATTTTTCGCTACCAGTAACATTTCTCCAGTCCTCCATTATAATCTACGCTGCATAATCCCGGAAGTTGACTCTGTCGTTACTACAACATCTCTTTCTCCCTCGCGATTCTGTCTCATCCTAGAGGAACGGAAGTAAAGCAAAATCTTGATCACAGTAGACGATGTCGCTGTCCAGGCACTAGTCATGCACGCCAGGCTAATGTGATCGGTGATATTCAAGAGGAACAATAGCATACTGACAGATATATAGTGTGTGGAAGCAATAAGAGTTACGTGGGACGTCGCAAACCATAAAGGTACATTAAGATTTTAAGCATGTTCAAGTCCTAGTATTTTACTTATTTCTTTGACGCTAGACCTAGATGTTGCCTAGACTGTCATTCTTCACATATTCTAAGAAAATGAATGGTTACGTAGAAACATTCTGCTCTTGGATTTTGTCCACCTTCTGATGTAAAATTGAAACACAACATTTCAGAATCCGACCTGCTTCCATCTTGAAGTGACAGATGACAGTATATGCACCTATTCTGGTGGAGTCCTTATAAATGCTCCCAGTCACTGGTCCGGCATCCGTAATGTCGTGCTTGAATTTTACATTTGACGATGTAAAAATTCCAGAACGAGAGTGTTTCTGAATGTTTTCCAGCAGGGCTGACAAACTTTAAAATTCAGGAGCGCCACATAACTCTTTAAGGACTCGCCTGAGAACCGCATGTGTGCATACTTGTATCGATAAAAGGGTAGGTTGAATTAACTATAAGGTCGTTGTTTAAAACAATATGTGAGGCTAATACCGCGCTACAAGTCGGAAGGTCTCTGGTTCGATTTCCGTTAGTTTAATTGAAATTATTCATTGACATAATCCTTCCAGCCGCACTATGGCACTAGGATCGACTCAACCTCTAACAGGAATTAGTAGTAGGAATATCTACTAGGGGGGCAAAGCCAGCCGAAGCTTATAACTGACAACGTTACGAACTTCATCTGTCGATGTTCTTCAAATATGGGAATATCTACCTCTGGAGCTGTCAGGGCTTGTCCAGGCCTGTGCAGAAATTGTTGTAACTTTAATTTACGTTAAAATTGCGGTTGAATTGGCAAGTTAGCAAGCCGTGCTAAACTCGGTGCGCTGTCTTAAATAGCGATCGGTTACAGTTTCTAAATATTTTCTCTGCTAATGAATTTGCCATTATTATGTTCTGTAAACTTATTACAGTATGTCTGTTAAACTGGGTTACTGAAATTATACAGGCGACAGAGGGCCGCAAGCTGGTCAGCCCTGTTAGACGCTGTCATCAAAATCCAATAGGAATGGTTGGTTACTCTGCCTAAACCTGGTTGGTGGACGACTGTGTGATTATTCATGCCATTGTTCCGACGAGGAAACGAGGATGTTTATAGGATGACGAGATCATACACATGGACTGGAAAGACAGTGTCAATCATCCTCGGAACACGTAATTTCAGAAACTGATCTCTTTCTGTCTTATGGTAATGATCTGGGAAGGTTCTGCACGTTCTGCAGTGATGGCGATTAGCTGTTTGCAACGCACGCAACAGACTAGAAGCTTCCAACCTATTCACCTGAGGGCGCAAACGTGTCCACTTAGGGAAACATTGTGTTCTGCCTGGAATACAAAATCATGGGTAAAGTCCATGAACCCAGTAACACTGAATATAATAGACTACACTACCGTTAGAATTGTTTGGGGTTGTGAAAAGTACAGTAAGTAGCAACTGTTATCGATTTTGTGTTGATGTATGATTCACTTACAAAGTTATTAAATTTGTGGACTTTTTCCACAGTACAATGTATTAAAATTAATATAACTTAACATAAGTAATGTAACAATACTTTTCAGGGGCGGAATCGGCCCACTTCTTCAAGCTTGCTTCCAAAACACCACGTTACTACGCAGAACTTACACTGTTCTGTAACAGAAACTGAAGTCAGATCATTAAACACGTGCTGTATCAAAGACGGTTTCAACGAACATCAGACTACACGTTCCGTGCTTGAACTATTCCGCTAGGCCTGGGCTGGCGAAAGTCTTTGAGGACGCATGATCAAATTGTCTACAAATTTCGAAAAAAATCTTTCGCTTGTTCATGGGAATTTTGAAGAGCTATACAAGGTCTTTGAATCTTCCATAATTATTATGAATTACTGCATTATTATTAATGCGTATTATAATTATAAAATTAATGCATGGTATAATTATTATATTGCTAATAAAGGCCTCGTCGAGGAATGCGATGGGTAAGAAAATGTGGCAGTATCTGTGGCAGCTAATGCTTCCTGTTTGCAAAGAAAGTCGTGAAACATTTTTTTCAATGTCAAGTATTCGCCCAGGCACCACCAGGCCGGCAGTGCTTTACTCGCAGTGTTATTTGGTAGCACCTGTAATTCATATACAGTCTCTACGCAGTCACGTATGTGGCCATATACACATTCTTCACAACATAGAGACTCTGGTCTGGGCAAAGAAATTAAAAAAAGGGACACCAGTGAATGTCTCATGCCACTGAAATTTTTGCACGTGCCATTTTGGGAAGGCGAGCCCTGCTCTAGGCCTTCTGTTTGCGGCTGGGGCTCGTTTGCTGGATTATAAATGTGCGCATATCGGGGCGACGAAGCCAATACTGTGGCTTAAAACGAGGGCTGTTTGACGGAAAAGGACGATTATGATGGAATTGCGGCGATGTCTTACAAACTGCGTAAATCCAACAGTCTGTAACTCGGGAAAGTTACATAACCTGTTACTGGTTTGTAGTGTTACCAGAGGATATTAATAGAAGCAAATGAGCAAGTTGGTAAATTGCTAGTGATGAAGTGATTATTGGGTCACGTAGTCCATCACCGATACATTAAGTTAAATTAAGCGAGAACATTCTACAATAAGCATTATGTTAATGACTGATAACATTCATGGCGATAATGACGGAAGCAACGTAATAAGCACATACGTGCGTGCAGCTTGCATTCAGTGTGTGTATGTGTGTGTGTGTGTGTGTGTGGGCGGTTTTGTTCATCTGCCAAAGCTTACACAGTAAACAACTCGACGTATTCATGAGAACAGTTTATATGTTGTTGCTCTTCAGTCCGACCAAGTGTTGAGACGCAGTTTCTGAACTGCACACCGTAAGTCCCCTGAGTGGTGCTCAAATTTACCACATCTAACCATACTACATCCCACCATCCACACCATTCATTCCAACATCGATTAACGTTGGAATTCCTTCAGGCTTTCATCATTAGATTAACAACATATATGATGAAACAGAAGGGTGGCAGATTGGAAGCGGTTACAAAACTTTGTATTACACTAATTACTAGAATTTGAACTTCCATAATTTTCGTCAAAACTTTCTAATACATACTTTCTTCTTTCCGGTAACTTTTATGAAGGCCTTTCATATCGTCTTAAAGCATCCTGAATTGACATGTGTAATAAGAGGCACATTTCTTGAGGGTAGCTTTCTGCGTGCATAAGAAAGCAGTGGGGAATGTAACAAAGAGAAAAGTAGGAGAGAGAAGATCAATGATTCTTGTAGGGATGATCTTTTTGAAGCTCTGGGTTATATAACTGTTCCTCCCAAAACTTAACAGTAGTCTGCTGAATTTTTTATGCTGTACAGCACGTGGTGTGGGGGTTAAAAGGAAGAAAACCAGCTAGCATTCCACTTTGATATCGCAGACGTAAAACTGTAGAAGAAGGGCGGGGGAAGGGGGTTGGTTGAAGAGTTGCAATGTTTTTCGGCGGTATAGGGTTCGTTCCTTCAACCGGCAAAGTTTTGTACGATTTGTGGCAAGTTGAGATTTGCAGCTGTGTAGATGCCGAGTTAGAGTGGTCACAAGAGACTCATTACAGGGGCGGCAAACTCACTCAGTTCCTCTCTTTAGAATATCCCACTTCGGCTCTAGTGCGTAACGAGACGAAAGGCGGAATTAAAGTGGCTCCGCAACGAATTACATTTCATAAATAACCACATACATGAGGCCGAACAACAGTATAAGATTTAAATAAAAGTATTGTGGATTATATTTCCAAGTACATGCAGCGTTTATTAAAAATGAACTACACACTGTTTCCGAAGTTAGTTGACTATTGCATTAAAACCTTGGTTATCAGATGATCTAGTAGGAATTCAGGGTAAAAGAAGTAGATATATCGGTTGACCCCGGGTTTTCTTCCTGGCCTAGCTTAATGATGCGAATTCAGGAAACCAGATAGCTCAAAATACGCAATGTAATATCAGAAGAACAACGCACACATAATATAATTTTAGTACAAGGTAAGTAAATAAACCATAAAACATTTTACGGCTACGTAGATCACTCACCAACAAATGCACTATTTATTAACTACGTAGATTTAAAATGCACGGTGTAACGATAAAAAACATTATTTTAAAGCGTCCGTCAAGGAAGCTTGATCGGTGTTAACTACGTGTAACTAGGGCTACAATAGTGTAATCACTTTGTAAGCGTAGCTTCGTAGGCTACCTCATTGATGCCCACATAAATACAGTGTAATGTTAATTAAATGTCAAACTGAAGTTTTTGCAGATATACAATCCGAAGTCGCTCTTTTTCTCTGGGGTTCGGAAGGGCGGGTCAGTTTTTGCGGGTTCCGTTGATGGAGGGTGGGTTCTCCGGGGGTTTACTGTAGACCTACTCTCAAAACAAGTGGAACTTAGGTAGACCGAAGAAAAGATGGACAGACCAACAGCCACGAAGACGAAACAAACCTGGAATGGTTTATATATTAACGCTGCTGAGGATGACACTGAAATAACCACGTGAGTTACTATTAAGGCTCAAAACTGAGAGTGCGTTCCGTGTTTCTTACCCGTTAGGTCTATACTAGAAACACATGCAAGGGCACAGAACAATTGCCAAACGGAACAATGAAGCAGAAATATTTTTATCAAGGTTTTTTATTCACTAAAAGTTTTTAACCATGTTTTAATTATTATAAAAGTGTTTGCTCTGGACGTTGTCGATTTTATGATTCCTATCTAACACATACGGAGTTTTCGAAGCTGGCTTTAGTTTTTTGTCCCAGGTAAAAGTAACATTATACAGCCTTAACACTAATGTAGCCAACCAACAAATGCGCAACGCTAAGATATGTTTTATTTGTTGGTGTGTTATATAAGTGTTAATATTCCTCAGTGCACAGATATGGAGCTTATCAAGTTCATTATTAAGCCTATTCTGTTGCTTCGATTAAATCGAGAATCAGTTCGTGGAGAGAAATTTGCTCTGTCTTCTAGACTCAACAGTGTAGGTTCGTTACTATTTCTATTACCTGCCGACGAAAGCAGACCCAGTGTCATGCAATGACCAATGTCCAAGGTAATGTTCTCTTCAAAGCAATAGAAAACTAGCCCATTTACATCACGGTGCTGAAGGCTCGAATTCAAGTAAATGTAAACTTTCCTACGGCTTACTGAGACTTTACTGTTTCATAGCTCAGGCGATTAGGAGCCGACTGCTAGGCACGAGGTTTCACCTTTAATGTCGGGGAAGCTGGTGTGATGTTTGTGTTAGAGTTATACTGCGACAACGTTCTGTACCAGAATGTGTGCGTTATCTCCTGCTAATTGGTGTTCCACAAATGCTCTGTAATCAACAAAAGCACTATCAGATTCTCCTTTCTTAGTCCGTCTTCATATGGCGCACCTTACGATTCAGGTTTGAAACTGAAGCCCACACAGCAGTCACTTATTTTGTTTAACGCACGCGTCACTTGTTAAGATTATACAGGATGATTCAGGAGGAAAAGACAATATTTTGGGAGGCAAGAGTATCGGTTATTGTCATAAAAAGAAATTTTATATAAACATGTGTCTTAATTCTAAATGGTTACCGATATAGAGCTAAATCTAACAGAACTAGGTCTCGAAATTCAAACAGTTCTATCTCGTAAACAGTTCAGAATTAGACACATGTCCGTATTAGACTTTTTATCATAATGACCGATATTATCACCTCGTTTTATACTGATTTTTCCTCCGGAATCACCCTGTATAACATTGATGGTGTATGACTGAATTTCAGTATGGAACTTTGGTCGAATGGTATTGATGTGGGAAATCGTAAGTACTTGGATAGCTGCACATCCCATTGCGGCTTTTTCCACTACAGATTCCATCCAGATTGCGGTACTATGGGATGTGGCACTGTGTAGCCTGGCGGAAATTTACCGACAGAGGATCCTGCCGCATCCGTCTTCAGGAGAGAATAGTTCAGGCTGTACATTTTTTTTTAAGCAGAACCTTTCCCCGAAAGTCGGTAAATTTCTTCAGGACACCTCAGCGTCATGTGAGTGTACAGACTAATCTTCAATAAGAATAAGTTCGTCTATTTTCTGTGGTGTCTTCTCTTGGTCTTCCCGTTCTTCAAGCACGTGTTTCTTTGTTGAAATCGATGTGAAAAATTAGTTCGTAGTGGCTAATGAATGGTTGGATGGATAAATAAATTCGTGAATGAACGTAGCATCAAACCTTAGATTCTGATGGGCAAAATTTCCAGGCCGTGCTGCTACTGACACTGAGATTCAGCGAATTTTATTTTAGTTCGAATTGCGTCGCAGAATTACTTTCATTCGCAAATAACATTGCTATTGGCTTTTGATGAAAAGTAAACCTGTTAATACTGTAGCCTGTCCGAAACATTATTCAGGTATCAATAACACTGGATCTGTCCACCGAAAGTACCGTCGATGGTATGCTAATCCTGCTTTGTGTTCCGGAGCTTCTGGGTTAAAATTTCAGTTCGTAGATCCTCTATAGTGACAGACGTTTGTAGAATTTCTGCAGGCCGTCATTGAAGACACGGGGATAAGAGGTAAAAAGGTAAAGTGATCCCGTAACAGGCCCGGTGTGGCCCAGAGGGTGGGTAGAGGTATAGCTCTATTCTTCCATGACCACGGTACTAGAAGGGGGTGAGTGGTCAGCAGCACGCTCCGGCCGCACTTTACCCCCGGGTAAGACAAGGTACCCATTTTACAGGAGGCTGGGTGGGCCCCAGGGCCGGTCTGGACGGGCGGAAAATCTCGTCCCCAACGGGATTCGATCCCGGACCGTCCAGCCCATAGTCAGTCGCTATACCGACTGAGATACCCGGCCCACCGGGGATAAGTGGCCTGCCTTAAAATGTGTTTCGATGGCTACGTTCTGCATCTTTCTAATTCATTTTTCACTAGTCACAGTAGCTTATATTTTTTCGCTATATATTCTTAGCTGTTGACAACATAATCAATTAATGAGTAAGACTGATATAGGCCTAGGCGGTTTCAATGAAACCTACAATAATACATGCCTTTATTTTCTGTGTTTCTGTTTGCGGTTTTTACTAAACGATTCTTGAATCTGTGGCTCGTGAAAACATTCCCTTGGCACGTCCACTGGTTCACAAGTAGCTTCACGGTTTCACGGACGGCAGAACTTCCCTTTCCTCGGCATCAAGGGACTTGACTCTTCTGTTGCCCCTCCGTCTGTAACTGGCAAATTTGCCTACAGCCGTTTCCAGTCTATATAACAAGACTAGAGTGCTGTGGGATGAGTGGCCCTCACACTCGCAACCTCTAACCCCAAAACTCCTTCTTGTGCGCTTGCTCGTCTGCACAACAAATGCAAATTGAACAACCGCTAAAGCTGAGGCCATCGAGTCCAAGAGTGTCTCGTGAGGAAATGAGCGACTTAAAGCAATGCCTTAACTAAGCGTACAGTGTGAAAATTGTACATATTTAAAGGAGGAAAGAGTAACGTTGAGATAGGTTAAATGAAACAACTTAAAGTTTCACTAAGACTTTCGCAATAGACCACTACTACAAAACAGAGTCATTCAGTTAACGCCACTACACGAAGAGACAAAACAAATGTCACAAAAAACTTCGCGAATTTTATCCCTTTGCCTTGTGACCAAAAAAGTTTTAATCTGTACCAGATATTAGCAAGGCGACCAAGAAAAAAAATGAATTAAGTGTGCACGTAGTGCGATAGTAGAAATAAGATATTTGTGTAAGAGTTTTGTCGGTAAACCTCTTGGCAGACAAAGGTGAAGAAGCCAGTAAGCCAGTATTACAGTGGATTGTTAAGAAGGGGAGTATGGAATCGAACTGGTTTTGTATGGGTCAGAATGGGGACCAGTTAAGGACCTGTGTTATTCCACACAATAGGGGGAATTTATTATGTGAGTAACTGTTTGGTTCTGACTAAGGAGGTAAGTGAGCTGATAATAAATGTTGGAATTGCAATTTAGTTTTCCGTAAGGCAGATATTGAATGTAGTGTAATACGGTGAAATTCAGTAGCTGACATACTTACATATTTATGGCCGGTTAGTTAACCCGAAAATGTGCTCTAAGAAATCGCCCTTAACAATGGCGTGGATCTCTAAGTAATCACGTGAATTTCCACCACTCTATATATACCATACATATATATATATATATATATGTGTGTATGTATGTGTGTGTGTGTGTGTGTGTATAGAGGAGTTCTACATCGGTAAAGCTCTTTTCAAAATGGATGTATTCTTTGCTGCTGTACCTTTCAATATCATGTTTTGGGGCCATTTCAACGTGGAAGTAGGTATGAATCCCAAAGTCAGTACTAACAGAGAGTGGGAAATGTAATGACGTGATTCTAGTAAAGCTGCAAAGTTTAAAAATCACTATATTTTTCGTTGGCTGATACACAGTGTATACTTATGGTATATTTACATTCAGATGTTTTTCCCATCAGTCAGTATGGGCCTGTATGAAACTTTCGGCGAATGTAGTGCTTCTAAGAAAAGTCATACTTCCAGTTTTGAAAATTAATTGGGCCTACATCATGACACATTCTTCCATCGTTGCAACTATAGTCGAAACTGTTCAGAAAGATCTTGGATTCCTTCATCGGAGGCACGGTTTCATTGACTAGGACAGACATGAATGTCCCCAACCCCGTAAATCGTTGAAACCGTGGATCAGTCTTCCAAACCCCACAATACCCTTCCCGCACACCGGTCGGGTTTCCAAAAGCCATACCATCTTTCCACCCGCTGATCGGCTTGCCTACCTCTCGTCCTACCTACCGCCTGCCGAACGGCTTCCACAACCCTCCCTCTCACTAGCCGATCTTATTCCCCAACCCCATATCCCCCTTCGACCCGCAATCGGTTTCACCAAAGCATTCCGCCCTTCAACCCACCGAACGGCTTCACAGTTCCAGTGTCATCCCCCCCACTTCCACAAGCCGATCGGCTATCCCATCCCACGCCGTTCTCAACGCACCCATTGGCGTACGCAACGCCATATGCATCCTTTCTTTCTTCCCCATCCCTTTCTCCCTCACGTCCGAAGTTCAGCCTCGCCAAACTCATCCTTGTGCCACCCGCCAGCTAGCTTCCTCGACTGCGCACCTCCTTGTCACAAACTGATCAGCCTTCTGAGCCCTGTACTACACTCTCACCCGCCGAAAGGCTTACCCAACCGCGTGGTATAACCTCCCACCAGCTGATCGGTTTCCCCAGTCCACACTACTCTCCCTTCCGCTGGATTAGCTTTCCCATTCCATAACGCCCTCCTACTTGCCGATCGGGCTCCCTATCCCCTGTCACCCACCGTACGAGAGTCTGCTTCCCCTCACTTCCTCGCTCAGCTTCGTGCATCGACAGTGCGGCCCTCCTTCGCTCCAATCCGCTTTCCCCCTTTTTCTACCGACTTACGTATCCACCTGTCGTCGTGAACGACTCCTTCCACCCTCCCATCAAACCTATCAATTTCCTCTACCTTCATCAAACTTCCCGCTCGCCTTTCCATGCCCAGCTTTAGTTCTTCAACTCATCCTGAAGAAATATTTTCCACATGAAGGCAGTAAAACCCTATGCATAAAACTCGGATAGTGTTACTCTAACAGAAATACAATAATTAGACCTACATCCAAACATTTATCTAGAACTCTGACATATATTACAATGTATCTTCCATATTTGTCACAATGATTTAAATATTTGTTCTGAATTGTCATATCATTGTACAGTTATCTAATCTCTGTTTTTCGGTATGTACAGCAGTACAGCAGTACCAGATGTCTGAAATTTACGGAAACTTGACAATAAACAGAATTATTGAAACAGACGGGGTTAATAGAAATGAACAACTAAGAAATGTGTTCTGTTTGGTACCAAGTTACGATTAATTATAAATAATTTAACATTCGGTGCCTTTTTGTTTGTCCGTTAGGTATTAATTGATAAATGACTTATCATATAACGCCTTATGCTTAACAGTTAGTGTTAAATATAATCTGCGGTGTTTGAACTCAATGGAATGTTTATCCTTCCTGAGAATCAGATATTTCCTTAGCTGATGACAATATTTGCCGAATTTTATGGTAGGCCAAAACGATTATTTATTCGTGTGTTCAGAATAGTTCTATCCTGGGCTGTATCATGAGCCAGTTAAGTCCGTTTGACATCCTAAAATCTCAATCTTTAAGAAACATTAATATAGATGTTGCGTATGTACCCAGATCTCCAGAGTTTTCGCTCACCTTGCACGTTTCCCTACTAAAACTCTGTACGTATTTCTCATCCTGGAGCAAATTGCAATAGCATGACAATGCTTATCACCTAAAAGGTAAAGGTGAAGCAAACCCTACACAGGCTCTGAGGGTTCCAGGGAAGTTGAGACTTCCAAATTTCAAGACAGTCGGCACAGGAAGGTGGCAAGGTTGCCAGCCCTACCCACCGGCCGCCTTGGTCCCCAGGAAATATTCCCGGTACTCATTTCAATGTCATTGAAAAATTCAAGTGACAACATCGGGAATCGAACCCACGACCTGCCGGCTTGTAGTGCAGTGCCACAGCGTGCCACATGTTGATCACCTAACCTATTAGCTAAGTTGACACTACTGATGATGCTAGCGTAGGAGACGAAGTGCAACGTAACTGGGACAGCGTGAAAAAGGTCGTTTGTATTTAGTAGATAGATGAATAAATTCAGTTCTTTTAAGGTTATAATAACTGGCGAAGTGTAAAAATAGTGTGGAGCTTTTGATTGTATATAGTAGTTCTGTTATTTTCTTTCTCCGCGCCAGACTTTGTCAGCACCCTGCTCTTAAACACTCTGAAACCTTTTGGCTTACGGACGAATTTCGGACCCATATTTAACAAGTACAGATAAATATTTGTGTATTTTAAACTTTACGTTTTTCGATAGGAACGGGGTTAACAAAAGATTCTAAGCTGAGTGGACGAGAGCAGTCTCCGAATTTTATCGTCTGAAGATTTCTTCTTACGTGAACTTCTGATTTTTAGGCCCAATTGTTCTCTCGAAATATATGGGTTTTGTTGTGCAGATTAACAGTCTGTATGTCACGATTTGTTTTTTCAATAAGATTTCCTTCTTCGGATTATTCCTCTACAAAAAGTTATTATTATTAGTACAAGAACTAGATACTATTTCCGAAATCCAAAGTGTGTATGTCAGTAGTTTTTCTCTTTCTTATGCTTTGGCTCAACAATCCATGTCGCGCCTAGACCGCCTCATTGTTGAGATTTCCAACCCACACACAGACACAAAAACACACACACACACACACACGCACACACCTGGTAGGACTCTTCTGAACGAATGATCAGCCCATCGCAGAAGACGAGACCTACACGACACAAAAAAACACAAGACGAACAGCCATGCCCACAAGGGGTTTCGAAACCGCAATCCCAGCAATCGAGAGGCCGCAAACCTACGCCTTAGACCGCGTGGCCGCCAGGATCGGCTTATTAAGAGCTTATTCATTTACATAAAAATTTTTTATGTACTAGTTTTCGTTTTGCGGAAAACTACCCGGGTTACATGGTGTCGTAGTACAAAACAGAGGAAACATTTAGACCAGATGATGACTATAATGAAGAGTATGCCGTAGGAAGGAGCAATTACTGATTGCAGTGACACAGCTGACGAGCAGATTTGAATGAATAAGCTTTGCTGTATGTCTGCGGTGTGGCTTTAAATAATACACGTTTAATGAACTTATCAGCATCGTTTTGTACAACTAATCATTCACAAGTCATATGCTCCCATATTTCCACAATAAAACCAACGAGATGCACTAGTTTCTCAAATTTATGTATTTTTTGGAATAAAACTCTACATGTTTCGGACAGTTCTTCTGTCAATCATCAGGAGTCTAGCACTATACACACAGCAATGGTATATGTCATACATGTCATAAATGACATATACCATGTATGTCCGAAACATGTAGAGTTCTATTCCAAAAAAAAATAAATTTGAGAAATTAATGTATCTCGTTGGTTTTGTTGTGGGAATATACCACAATGCACGGTCCCCTGAATGTCAAAAGTGATACGCGTTTAGACTATTAATTCGCGTCGTAATTAGTGACTGTACGTTTAGTAATAGTTGCTCGTGGGGTGTGAAACGAAAGACGTTTAAGAGTTCATGAAGGTTTCGAAGAGTCAGGAGTAGCATTTCTTTTTTTGGTCTTGTTGAATGGATTTGGTAGATTATTTGCTTCTGCAAACTCGAGGACAAGCTTTCTAAATTCTGCTGCACACATCCTATTGAACATCGCCTGCAGATTAATAGCACTTTCTCTCAATTCCTTCGCCTTAGTCCGAAGTGAATACCCACTGCAATCGACCCTTATTTTGGAAATACGGTGCTAGAATACCCTTGTCGAAGGTATCGTATGACGTGGTGCTTGTGAAGCCATAGTTCTTCGACACTGAATGAAGGCTTATCTTTATCTCTGTCTGATCGGAAAGAGTTTTTATCACAGTCTGTTGATTACATTTATCCCCTATTTTGCAACGTAGCACAGAATGTTTTTCTGAGTTCTAAAACAATGGAACTGTGTAAATACTTAAAAATCATTAAAATGAATTCTTGAAATTTCACTGCAAATAGTGCGACAGTTATTGCAAATGCTTGCCGGAAAAAACGTTGTGCTGCATTGAAAAGTATAAAAGATGAGAAAACAAATGGCATTGATAATTTTCGGATTTAAAGGGTGTGTAATTTCGACAGGAT
>Ga0123357_10005311_pt1 | contig 15388 bp, 13 predicted proteins | sample TergutEmb28metaG_FD_89873 | JGI IMG/M metagenome (GOLD analysis project Ga0123357, IMG submission 89873) | Embiratermes neotenicus P4 segment gut microbial communities from Petit-Saut dam, French Guiana - Emb289 P4 | ecosystem: Host-associated > Arthropoda: Insects > Digestive system > Gut ... | reverse complement strand
GCAGTGTGAAGCTTGAAGCCTGAGCAGTGGGGATCACCGCTGGTTCAAGAGAAGTACCAGGAAGAAAAGGCCTGTGACAAGAGACATCCATATCATATAATAATAATAATAATAATAATAATAGCAGCCCTTGTGGCCTGTTTTCAGCAGACAGAATGATAACCCTTGTGGCTCAGTAGACACAAAATCTGCTGCCTTGTGCAGCCTAAGGAAAATGCATGTTGCTGCATTTCTTGTCGCTAGATGACCAAGCGTTGCACTTCTAGTGCTTCCAGGTGGCATGTGATGTGGTGTAATCAACATATGCCCCACAGCACTGCCACTAGCAGCCTTACTAGGATATAAAATTTGCCCTGAGCCTCAACCAATACACATAAAAATGTTTGTGATTGATTCTAATGTGTAACAGACAGTATGTATGTAGTATGGTGATTTACATGCTATCCACTGCCCACTGGAATCAATCACAAATATTTGTAACTGTATTTTAATCTTTAATATATATATATATTTTTAAACAACATATTATTTTTAAAATGTAATACTTTATATCTTTACATTGGTTCAAAAACTTCTGTAATATTTTGATATATCTATCCTTTGTAATGCACCTCCCTGGAGATGGCCACATGAGTGGCCAAAACATATAGCAGGTATACAGTGTGTGTAACAAATACACTTCCATACACTTATGTGTAGTTGTTGGTATCATATCTAATTGCTCAATGTATGGTTATGGATCATTTAGAATGGCTTCTGTCATGATTTCACATAACCAGTAAGCTTGTTGTTAACTTACTGTGGGCCTGAAGCTAACCACACCACAATGAGTGACAAATTAGTCCTACCCCATACTGGCACAGGACCACCATCACAGCCTGCAATGGTCATACACCCCACTACACTAACAGAGCGAGTGTGGCCAAGAGTCACACTTGTTTAGTGCTAAGACAATGATGCCTAAGTTAAAATATGGCCACCAGCTTCATAGGAGTGGAAAATCCACTTCTTCATGACAATCAACTGTTTTCCCTCCCCTGTGCTAGAATCCAGCTACCAACCCTCAGTCACTATCCACAGACAATGAAGGTGGCCAGAACTTGTCAGAAGAACTGACCTTAAGCAGGGCTTCTAAGCTGTGGTGATATACAACAATTCTCTTCTTCAGGAGCAGGGCTGTGTAGATAAGGATGGTCTCCAGACCAAACATTTTGATGAGTTCTACAACAAACACAAACACAAAATGTACCAAAACATGTTTAACATACACTGCTAATCTCATCCTCCTTGATATGATGACATTAACAACACATGATGAAGAGCACAGATCATCACACTGCTCAATATGGAGTACTCTCCAGCATCCAGTACCTTTCTCCCCCTAAGGTCCAAACATTGCCCTCAGCACTCTGCTCTCAAACACACCTCCAGTGATACTGAAAGGACTGACCTCTTACTCTGGTGTTAGGCATGTGATTGTTGTGATTGGAGCGAACCTCAAAATCTCGAACCAGGAATGTGCCATTTTCCTCAGTTGTGCACGACCCACGTGTCACAACCGACAGATACAACTGAAGCAAAGACACAGGACTGCCAGTTTTGCAATACGTCTTGCTCAGCATCCGACACAAGGTCTCATACTTGTCTGGGTTCAGATCCCGACTCCACAACACAAGCGCAAACTGCTTGACCTGGTGTAACAAAACGAGAACACACCACAGTACAATAAAATGTGTACAGAAAGTCTGTTTATTAGTATGAAAATCTTTCAAAATCAAGGTGAAAGTTAGAGTTATCCATGTGCATACCATGCAGGAATATATGGGGATGAGAGTTACAGCTATGCTCATACTTAATGTTGGCCCTACACGGAGGTCAGCGGTGAAATTCATGCCCCCAGCCACTTATAGCCTAGGGAAAAGAAACCCCAGCAAACACTGTGGAGAAGGTTGGGTGGGCCCCAGGGCCAGTCCTTGCATTTTCAATAATAACAAACTTCTTGTATCTGCAGGGAAATGAACCCCAGACAGTCCAGCTCATAACCAAGTGTCACTGTTCCAACTGCACCATCCCAGCTCATGCTACAAGTCCACATCTGGCAGATGTATTTGTTAATATGACATTCTATCATGACAAATGGCAGTAAAAATGCAAGAAGATTAGACTCGACATGTGTGATGACACATAATGGCAGATAACAGATAAGGCACTAACCTGCTCAGTCAGTAATGCTATGAACTGTAATACTTGCCCTGGGAAGGTTATCAGAGTCAAACACTTCAGTGCAATTAATGTAATACCATGCCTTCCCAATGCGTCCATATACAAATGGCTGAACTGTTACATGGTCACCATCCAAACAACATTTACGCAACACTAGGGACTTCTGCTGCTCGGTGACAGATGGGTATGCCCAGGTCCACAGTACATCACCATTACTGTCCCGTTCTGAAATAAACAAATGACACAATTGTGCAGTTCTTGAAAGTTTTACTTGACACAAACACAATCAATGTATTAATTATTTCAGACTTATATAACAAGCAGCTCAGTTAGTCCAGTGACTAGATGATCGAGGAACAGTGGTTTAATTCGTGGCAAGGGCAAGGGATTTTTTCTCTCCTCCAAAGTGTCCAAACCAGCTCTGGAGCTGATCACACACCTCCCTCTAGCGCCGAGATTAAGAATGAGTGGAGCTACACCTCCACTTCTCCATATGCCTTCATGGTGCACACAGGGAGAACTTTACCTTTATGGTTTAATTTGTAAAACTTAGTTTCAAAGCATACGCCATTATGTAATGGGATAATCAGTGAATAATGAATTTAAAAAATTTGGAAAGACGACGTTTCAGCCCACTTTGAGATACCATAACAGAATTTGATTGGTATTACTGAATGAGACAACGAAAATATTCAGATAGAACTTCAAAACGGACAAGCCCTGAAATGTTCTGGTATTCTGCTTACGTCAAAAAGCATAGAATAAAAATGACTTTATATCTTCATTATTAAGTTTGGGGATAATGCTGGGCCATCTAATGCTCAATGCTTTATCCCCCAGTTTAGGTTAGCATGTCTGCTACATGGGCAGTCACGCTAACCGTGACAGCAGATACTTTTACAGCTAGTTTACTGTACACACTTTCATTACGTTGTCTCGCGGAGAAGATAAAAGTATTCACCATCCAAAAGATAATCATTACTTTAATGGCATGCGTAGAGAAAAAGGATACCTTGTAGGTAATTTAGATATTTAACATGTCTTCTTGTCAGTGAATATTTATTCTTTCTGTCAATCGTTGGAGATTACGCCAAAAAATTCCCACCAATTTCGAAACACACAAGAAATTTATGACCTCTGTGTGCCAAATGCTACCATGGCTAGTTACCGTAAGGCGTGGACTAAGCAATAACGGCCACAATGACATGAGTTTCAAAACATCCATCAAAATAACATTCAACGGTGACCGTGCACTCAGGCTATCAGCATATTACCTATAATGTTGCACGCAACCAAATCCACAAGAGACGACATAACCCCCCACAAAACTCACGTCCTGTGATACCCATTCATCGGAGAAGTGATACGCATTTATCTTGTTTCACCAACGCATGAATATTAATCGGCTCTTTTGGCAAGGACTAAGATGAGATATTAAATAAAAGTTTATTTCGCGCTCTGAACGAGTATTATGTATACCACGTATTCATGTTTAAGATTTTCGGTTCCATAAATTCAATCAATTTCGTTTTTATACAGAATTCATAGCTGCGTGGTGCATAACTTTCATTTCCATAATGTTGGTAGTACCGCAATCGTTGCAATCGAATATGAAAGACGAAACGTTGTGCCGAACCACGTGCAAAGTATATATTCATCAGAAAGTCAAGGACGTTGTGACCCTATCAGTTGCTAAGATTAAGTGGCGTGGATGTAAATTATTGTGTGTTCCAGTGCGGAAGTGACAAAATTCTGTTACGGCAATACTATGGCGGTAACTATGGGCAGTGCACTTGCATTTAAAGGTAGCAATTATCTTCGACAGCGACTAGTGTTCTCTACGTTGAGCGGCAAACCTGTTAGAATAAAAGAAATTAGATCTCAGGATGATGAACCTGGTTTGAGAGAATTTGAGGTGAATCTGATACGCTTGTTGGATAAGATTACAAATGGTTCTCGAATTGAAGTGAATGAAACGGGCACATCGCTCTATTACCAACCAGGACTTCTGTACGGGGGCGTAATAGACCACGAATGCTGCAAACTCAGGGCAATTGGTTACTACTTGGACGTTTTAGTAGCATTGGGACCATTTTGTAAGAAAGCATTGCATGTAACTTTGAAAGGAGTGACCAATGATGCAAATGATCCCTCAGTAGATACCTTTTTGAGTGGTGCTGTCCCCGTCTTGAAAAGGTTTCTTGTGGTTAATGATGGTCTTGCACTTAATATTACAAAACGTGGAATGGCTCCAGAAGGTGGGGGAGAAGTAGTGTTTAAGTGCCCTGTGCGCAGACAATTAAAACCTATCCAACTCGTGGACCAAGGCAAAGTGAAACGAATAAGAGGAGTTGCTTATGCGGTTCGTGTTTCGCCAGCAATTAGCAACCGTATTGTTGCTGCAGCCAAAGGAATTCTTCTAAAGTTTCTGCCAGATGTGTACATTTATACAGACCACCATCGAGGGCAGAAGTCTGGAAAGTCTCCAGGTTTTGGTATCACTGTGGTGGCAGAGACTACAACAGGTGTGTTTTACACTGCAGAGGCCATTTCAAACCCTTCTGGTTCTGGGAAGCCTCCATCTGTACCAGAGGAAGTTGGCAAAGAGGCTGCTTTCCGTCTCCTAGAAGAGGTTTACAGGGGAGGATGTGTGGACTCAACATTTCAAAGTTTTGCCACCCTGTTCATGGCCATGACACCAAAGGATGTGTCCAAGTGTTTGATGGGTCCACTGTCACCATACACCGTCCATTTCTTGCAGCATCTCAGAGACTTCTTCGGTCTTATGTTTAAACTTGAAAGTCATAAGAAGACTGAAGAAGAGGAAGAGTTAAAGACTGGAGCAAGCAAAGTTCTCGTCACCTGTTCCGGAATTGGATTCACAAACTTGAGCAAGCGGACTGCATAATGACACTTAAGTTAAAATGGTAGTGACTGCGAAGATTACTGGCTTCTGGGATGTTTTGCCATGTGGTCTGCCTTCTGGGCTAAGATGGAAGCAGCAGGTTCTTCCAAAATGTTGGTGCCTGCCTACCACAGTGCATGGCAGGACATTGACAGTCTGCATGATGTCCATGATGAACTGATAACCCCATGAAGTAGACTCCTCCTTGAGAAGGCATTAAGCTCTCAGATACTCAAGAAATATCATGCCATTTATAGAATCAGTAGTTTTATTTGTGCCTGAGAGCTTGCTGCTGACCCTCATCCTGAGCCACATGAAGCCAGTTTATATCCTCACATTCTACCGTATATTCTCAAATCTGATCCGCACCCGAATCTAATCTGCACTAGTTTTTGCCGATTTCTTAAAGAAAAAAAAAGTTAGTTCACGGTTCTAATCCGCACCTATGGGAGGACGATGGTGAAGATAAAGATGATAGTGACTGGGTGACGGATAACGATTCAGTTATGAGTGATGACGGCGAGCCTGATGAACAATAAATTATAAATATTTATTATATATTATAAATAATAAATAAAGTAATAAGTTATTGTATTGTATTGTTCTTATGCCACGTACAGCGGCTCTATCATTTTTACAAAATCCAGCTCACGACTGCGAATCTAATCCGCATCTGATTTTGTAGCCCTCTGAAACTGTAAAAAGGGCGCAGATTAGATTCGAGAATATACGGTATATCTAATGCACAGTGCCTGTTTGTACAGTAACTAAGTAAGGGAGAATTTTGTTGAAAAGTTGTGGACTGTCTTGTGTCACCACACACACACACACACGTGTCACTGTCAGCAGAGTCTAGAAATGGCTACAGAACTAATGTAATTGTTTAAACAGTGACAAAAATTATGAATGACTTCATATTATGTTGTTCCTACTGCAACATGCACATCTTGCCTAGTGCAGGAGATACAGAAGTGAGAAGGCCACATTCCTAGCTCACAAAATTCCACCACTTGACCCTATCCTAAGCCAGATTAATCCAGTCCATGCCTTCTTATCTGTTTTCTTTAAGGTCAACTTTAATATCCTCCGATCTATATGCAGGCCTTCGAGGTGGTCTGAGCGGACACAATACCACTTCTGCTCACACCTTTCACTGCTTTTACCTCTCGACTGTACGGGGCTGGGCAACACGTATGTCACAATGCTGTACATGAAACCAGCAATTTCTGAACTGTAGCTGTTTGAATGTAAGCATTTTAATTAAATTTAAAATTAATTTCTTTTAATTGATTTATTACATCCAAATAGAGCAAAAATTTGTATAGAAACAACCATGAAAACGGCACATTTTTAATGAAAGGTAATGAATTTGTATATGTTTTAAAGATTCTGAACCCTGGCCAATGTCACTTGGATATTATACATCTCTTGTATCCACACTGTTATAGAATATTGCACTGTATTGCATGTATGTAGTTATATCATCTTCTCTCTGCAACTCATGTGAGTCCTTGGAAATGGCCCATTAAGAGCCAAAATATGACAGAGCTTTGATGTAATATAGACTGTTTGGGATTCGTTGGTCTGATTTGTTAAAGCCTTAATTATAAAGACATGGTAATATACAACACCACAATGTAGAAGAATTTCATTAGCAAAAATGAAGCAAAATTTTATTGGTAAAAAAGTCACTTGAGATGTTAAGGATAAAGGTAACAAATATTGGCTCAACTTCTAGAGAACAAGACATCACCTCCTGAATGCCAGTACAAGTTCAGTGTGCAGTGTGTGTGGGAACATATCAACTGGCACAACACGATCCAGTGAGAACTTCCCCTCGTCACAGAGTTGAATGAAGTTGGACACAGTGTTGGGGCTGTCTGCCTTACAGGATACATACACCACATCTTGGACGTGCGTAGCTTGACACAGAGCTCTCACTGCCCGAGGATCTGCAAGGAACAGATAAGACACCACATACTGCTGAACAAAAAGTACACACCGTGATTTCAAACTCACTAGCCAAGAAAAGGAGTCATGTACTTCCCTTGGCTGCCAGTGGAGACAGCACAAAATTTTTAACATTTCCCTTTTTTGTTAAAAACAATATTTTGAGTATTGATGCCAAATCATGAGCTTTCTCAAAATGGCATGAAAAGGTCCATTTCATTAGTTCAGCAGATGATGATTTCCCAAACACACCTTACTGTATTTTAATTTATTTTAATAACAGCATAAAAAATACGTTATATATATATATATATATAATATTAAATACTATGTTAACCTTTGCACCCCTGCTCACTTCCATACATTAAATATACTAGATTTCAGATACCGGTGGCACAGTACCAAAGGTGCACACCTGCACACTATGTACCGATGTGCCATTAAGATTCTTAAGTGGCCTGAAATGGATCATATTGTACACAAATATGAGAAAAAAATTTAGTGTATTTTAAATGGAATTTTTGATCAGTACAAAGCAAAGTACACTTACGCAAACCACTGCGACCAGGATTTACAACAGCCACTATATGTGATGCCATACCCAAATCTGCGATGATTCTAGGAATTTTCTGAAAGCACCACAATACAATTACTGCAACATACAGTACACCAAGATCTTGATATGCATTCACAATAATACTTCATGGCTGTCAATCTGTGGAACTTATTTTAATACTGATGACTGAAAGCATTGTGAGAAAGACAATGTGCATGTAAATTCTGACCTCTGTTTTTAAAGAACATAAAATGTTTGGAATGCAAAAAATAAAGTGTATAAACACAACACTGTTGTGTGCGTGATTGACTGAATGCACATTGACTGAATGCACATTGACTGAATGCACATTTACAAACAAAATTATGTGGAAGCAGTTGAATGGATCAAAAGATGCATCACATTTCATTAATTGTCTATTTCTTGTGAGCTAAAATGACTGACCTTCTCAGCAAGACCCGCTATGAAGTCCACATTGCAGACTCCATTTGCAAGTGCGTTGTTCCTAGCATCTCTGACTGCACTGTGTACAGCCTCCACTCCAACTGCACCGCGCACATGATGAGATGCCAGGATACTCACTGTGCCTGGAGAAAGAATCAGATTTTAGCCATGCACTATTTTCACTCCAGTCAATTGCATTCAATCAAAACATGATTAGGTTCCATTTTAATATTACCTTCACATCTAAGTCTGTCTGTCTGTGTAGTGGACACTTTCTAACAAATTTAAATTCTAACACGTTTAGAAGCGTACAACAATATAACACTTCTCATTATGATTGAATGTAAATATTTGGCTAAGATGTGATGAAATCTTGCACTGTGCACATTTAACAGAGCACACACTGCAAGATTTCACCACATCTTAGCCAAATATTTACACTCAATCAATCAGTATACCATAAACATCAAAGACATCATAAAGAGGGAGATTACAGTTGGTCATCCTCAATTCTCATCTTTATATACTGTCAACTGTTTCTTCAGCCTCAGCTCACACCTTGCACAGAACACAGTCTGTCTCAGCCATAAAGACCACAACACTGAGGTACCACAAAGGTACGTAGGATTTAATCTGCTGTGTCTATTGCTGTTCAATTTTAACCAAAGCTGGCGGCATGTTCCAACAAATTTTGGTAAAAATTCCAAATATGAAATTTCATGAAAATCTGTCCATTTCGAGTCATGCCATTATGTATGGATGGAGGCTAAGAGCTGCTTTGTGCAATGGCTTTGCAATGAACCTAAAAACACATACGTTGTTGTTCGCACCTGATTCAGGTACAAACAGTAGACGTGTTCAAAGAAGCTCAGAACAGTAACAAACCTGACCTGTGCCACAGCATACATCAAGCAGTGTTGTCACGTGTGTAAGGCCAGCCAGACGCATAACAGTCTTGTACAGCACGGCTGCTGCAGCAGTGTTCACTTGGAAGAATGAATCAGGTGACACCTGAAACTTGAAGTCTTCTAACATCTCCGTCAAGTGTGTGTCCCCAAACAGATGCATGTATGGAGCCTGATCCGCAGTGCACCGTGTGTGTGGACTGCAGCAGAGCAATGACACCACACCACATTACCTACTTGTTGCCAGGAATGTGTTCATTTGTACTCATTTATGGCTTAATTACAGTGCTGTCAGTAGTTCATGTGACAAGGTGTCAAATTCTATGATGATTTGTGAAACACTGGAAAAATTTTGAAGTGATTGTGGCCTAATTTTAGGTAGCATCCTTATGTCTGGAGAGACTGAGAAAAATCATGAAATACTTATCAGGATAGCTGCAGTACACACTTTTAAAACTTGTTTTTAGGAAATCAATTCTACAAACGTAACTAACACGTGCAGCACATCTCTCTTTAAGGAGATGACAGCTGCGTAGCTGAAGGTTCATTACGATATTCACATCAGCCCACCAATGGTTCCTTCCCTGAGCCACATAAATCTGGTCGCAATGTCACATCACTAAAACAGACAGCTTCAAGTAGCGATCCTTGAACCATCTAAATACAGGCAGGTCTCTTTTATGAGATTTCTTTTCCCACAATTTTGCTTTGATCTGGCACAGACGATACACATTAATTTTCAGTTTAACATGATTTGGCATAGGTGAAGTGTGGCCGCGCACATGCTCTGTGTTGGAGGCTAGCAGGAAACGATGTCACTGTGACACCATCAGTCAAGTGTGTGGATTGGTTACGTTGTTCATATAATCGCACGGCTCATGTACTTCCCCTTCATTAGCATTGGCCTTGGGTACAAAAATGCATTGCACTACACGATCTACATCATGTAGTGCAATGCAAATGAAAAATTGGTGAGAGACAACCGGTACTGCAGAGAAACAGACATACGTGTAAGAAGCCAACCTAAGAAAGGTGAATGAATTGTTGACATATGCCGTGATGCTAGACTCACTTATAGCAGCTTACATACTACATGAGATAATGCTGACAGAATTGTGGGAAGTGCTAAATAAGTAAATAAAGTGTATATGTAGCAAGACTGCCACAGTCCTATCGGAATGAACTGTACAAAAAAGTGTGGATGTGAGTCTCTTACATTTTTATTGCATTAGAAATAAATTGTGTATTGTATGGAAATGTATGTATACTGTATATACAATACATAAATACTCTACAGGTGCATATGTCCACCGGTGGTATAGTCATACACTATATAGGATGAGGCTGTCAATCCCCTAACTTCCAGGAAATATACTGCTTTAATTGGGAATTGGGTGTTCAATTTGCATGATCTGTTTCAGGAACCTATCGCTGGTGTAAAATGAGACCTGCCTGTACCCAGTTGAAAAGAACGACCTTGTAATTTCCTTCTAAATCTATCCTTGCAACTGGACTTCCATTACACAGTCAAACAGAGCACTGTATCATACCATGGCTGAAAGTACAGCGAGGACAGATTACACCGCGCTCCCGGTCCAACAAGGAAGTAATCCCGCAGCTTGGCTCCCTCCTCATCCAGTCTTTCTTGCTCCAAGTGTTGTGGGTGAAACAGGACCACTGCCATCACTTGACCGGCCTCATTGGACCGTACCACCAGGGTGCGCCAGTGACCACCATCTCCAAAATGAAGGCAAGCAGGAAGTGGAGATGATCGAATGTAATCCTCGTATGCCTACAGTAGATGTCACACTGAATAAACAGTGACACAATGATGTACAGTGACTAGGCTATGGGATGGATGATGTGGGGTTTGAAACCTGACAGTAGCAACAGAATTTGTCATTCTCCATAACATCTAGACTTGCTCTAGGGTCCACACAGCACACTACCAAATGGATAGGAGGTACAGCTGCCTTGGCATGATGCCCTTCACTCACATCCATCAAATACCAAGGCAAACAATGAGCACAGCTGTACCTCTCTCCCCTTACATGCCCTAATGGCATGCACAGGGACACCTCTATCTTTGTTTGTAATAACTGTTACTGAAACGAAGTACTTCCACTGACCAAACGGCCATGCTTAAGACTGCAGATCTGTGGCACTTCAATATAAACACTAGCATTCAAGCACTTATCATTGGCAAGATGTATTCTAGTACTACTGACAGGTCAATCTATAACACATCAGCACAGATTAATGATTTCCTCCTCTTTGCTGCAAAACAATTCTCCAGTATAGATTCACTGTCTCACCCCTTCCATGACCTACTTTTTAACTTACTAACACATTATTATTCTGTGCCAAATGCAATAGTGTTGACATCTACATTTATTGATGTCTCTTCTGATACAAAATTAGAGGTTCTCACAGCAGTGTTGCCGGTACATGACACTGTGTCACCAAGCAAGTAATTCATGGTGTTTTGAAGAATAATACTGCCTTCAGCTTCGGGGCTAAGCAGTAAAAGATGATTTTTCTTTGACTGCTTTACCCTAAAGAGAAGACACTGCAATCCTTCAAAACATCGCAAAATATTCGCCAAAAATATGGTGTCTAATAGCATAAGACTTTGAGTCCTCTCTCTACTCTGTGTTAACAGAAGGATATGACAAGCAATAATGTACCTGTGCAACTGCAATGTGACTCTGACGCACGTTGATCAGATGTGTCCCTCTGACACAGACCACCGAACCCTCAGCAGGACTCCCCACAAAGAATCCCACAGTCTTGGGATTTCCATCAACCCCAGCCTGAATGTTGAACTCATCCTTGTTACGGTAGCCTTCTGTGATTGGCTGCAATATGACATGACAAACATCTGAACTCCACTGTTGAACATATGAAACTGCCAGTTACATATCAAGTGTCAGGGGCTGAAGGGTGTCTGGCCACTTGTGGTTATCCTCAATCTCTTGCAGGCAAATGCTCAACAGAGTACCACAACAACTTTCTTTCACAGCCTTTTTCATCATCCCAACACTTGATGCTGTACTGTCCAAGCTGCTGGAGGCATCATTGAACATATAAAGAAAGTCAGAGGGTGCAGATTGAGTATAGAAACCTACAGACCAATATGGGAACAAGACTGTGAGGCACCTAGACATCATTTTCTGATATTTTCAACCATAACTGTTTCTCATTCATGCCCCTCTCTGCTTTCTTCATAATCCCAAATCATGCCATAGAACCTTATAGCTGGCACTGAAAACCATAATCCTTGCTTAGTGGTCAGAAATTGTACATAAATAGCTACTAAAACATTCTGCTTGCAAAGTGATCAGTTAGCATGGAGTCCAGCTTGTGTACTGATTAATAAGTGCAGACCAATAAACATGCAGCACCTGCACCTCATGATGGCAAAAAGTTCTACAGCGTCTCACATGTTTCAGAGTATGCACACCCTGTTACATGCATTCCTTGCTCTATTCCATAACTCAATGAGCATGCAATTCTCTCACTTTACACACATGTCACTGTTTCTTCAAATGTGTCACTTAAGAAAACTGCCAATTGTCAGACTTAAGGCTCTCACAGCAATGCTGCAGGATTCAAGTCTTGTGGGCGTGACACCGCGCCACTGGCTGCGCATTAAGACACTGACCATTAAAAGACCGAAGCATTCACCCGATAACAGTGTCACATCCCAGAAGACTTGAACCCAACCAGGCACTGTTGTTGCTTTTCAGAATCCATAACATTTCAAATGAGAGGAAAAACTCCAATCAGCTATCAAACATGTATGGAGTTAAAGCTGTTTGGCAGGTTGAAATGCAAAACAGCTGATGACTTCATACCACAGCAGAGGTCAATGTAGAATAAATCGGTAATAACAGTTGAAAAAAATATTTATTAAATATGAGGGCCCAAACACTCAATTAGTACAATGACTAGGTTGTCTGATCAAGGAACCAAGATTCAGCTGCCAGCAGAGGCAGAGTTCTTCTTGCCCTCTCAAAAGCACTCAGACAAGCAGTGGAGTGCCATCAGTCCTGTATCCTACAGGTGCCAGGAGGTACCTGTTCTTTTGTCTCCAATACAGTGGCTGATGCTCTAAGACAATCACACAGCTCCGTCTAGTGATGAGGTTCAGGAGGCACAGAGCTACGCTACATCCTCCTGGCATGAAGCTTAATTAAACACAAGACAAACTGCAGCTTTATCTATTTCAACTAAGGGTACTACAGCCTGTTCATTCCACTTACCGAAGGCTTCACACCTTGCAATCTGTATGAAACTTTCCTCACTTTCTTGCTGCTAGTCTGGACATGTAATTTCTTTATGAAGTTCTGCATAACATTTCGACTCCATTTAGATTTAATCTGCAGCTGTTCTTCATATGGTATCTGCCAGAGTGGGGTTACGACACGAGCCAGACTGTCATATTGGTTCTCAGCCGTCACCTCTTCAGGTGTTACATAATCTGACACAGGAAGTGCTACCTGAACAAAGAAATGTTCAACCATTGCCATCCTGTCTTGGTAGAGCATTAAATGTACCACACTGGAGGTCACCATCAGCGAGAAAGTGCTCTTAAACATGAATTTGAGTTCCTGCACAGGTGCAGAATTTTGTGGATATGCTCACCTATGTGAGCAAAAACATCACATTCACTGTACTGAGAGACAGTCCTCGTTTAACGTTGGGGTTACATTCCTGAGAACTGCAACATGGTGCAAAACAACATAGAATGGAGCATTCTTTCAATAAGGATTAATCCAAATGCCTGACAGTCTGGCAGCTGAGGATCCCTTCAGCTGCCAGTAACAACAGTGTCACTCCAAGTCCACATAACATTCATCAAATCCTTGATCACTGGAATTTGTTAACATTACAGCAAAACATTGCATCAGAAAACACTAAATGAGAACAATCTGCACTGAAATTCATCACTACTAAGCTTAATCCTAAATTGGTTCATACTGTTGCGATTAAAATAACAAAGACGTAGCAAAAATCCGTCAATCACAACTCAGGGGTTTTATTATTAATATACTGGGGGATATTACAATATAATTCTGATGTGTGTCATCCCCATTGTGTTTAGTGCAATAGTAAGGAGCGTAGTGTAGTAATACGTACAGTCAAACACAACTATATTTGCCTCTATTATTACAACGAGGGTTCTACCAACGACATGTTTCGGCCCTATATGTGGGCCATCTTCAGGTTGTGATTAGACTAGATCAGTTATACTAGAGTGCGTGGAGCATTCTTGGGGAGTGGGGGTTAGGATCTTGCTATACCAAAGGGTACCATGGTCCCATGGTCCCGTTTTTTAGGTGGATTTATCATTAGTAATATGTCATGCCCATTTTTGATTTGACAATTTTACAATATGTTTTGTGCCAAAGGTACAGTCTTCAGGTAATATATATCTAAAATTACTAAGAAGATTATGGGTGATTTACATACAAAAACAAGATCTCATTTGTACAATTAATCAGTTTATATGAAAGGGTAATTAGGGTGTGTATAATTGTCATTTTTCCTTTGTAGATTTTGTGGTGGGTGGATGAGAGTATAATTTTCTTCTGTATTCCGAGCAATGTGTTTCTTTTTTCCGGTGTATCCGAAGTAATTTTAGGTAGGTGAAATCTGTGGGGGAGGGGGCAGTTCACAGCAGCATTTGCCTAGCACCAAACTGTACAGTTCACCCACAATTCCTCACTCCACTCACAGTGTTCTCAACCAATCAGGTAAGCCTAACATACACCTTTTTTCCCCACATTAATACTACATACATTCTATATCTTTTATATTTAAAATCTCCCAATTCCTTTTCACGTTCTTTACTTCAAAGCCTGTAGCATACAAATCCAACAGTGCATACATAACCTCAATACACACTGCACCACATCTGAGGTGCTCTACGTTTTGTGTTATGTAGTTTTTCTTCCCTCACAAACCATCACACTATACATTGTTCACACAATTAAATTCTTTCAATCCTTTTCAGGTTTCTTACTCCAAATCTACAAAACATAAGAAACCAACAGTGCACACATAACCCTAACTTACTCCAAAATATGTCTTTCCACATTCCTATTTGTGTACATTAAACCTTCCCTTATACTGGGTGTATCAAAATGATTGGACCGGTTTTGAAGTTGATTATATTCACAAGTACGGTGAACGGAATTATAAATACTAGTAGAAATGAAAGAGTAACTCAACAAGTTTATGACACATACCTACAAATATTTGATGTATGCACCCTTCGTCACACAGCACACATCGAGGCGATAGTCCAATTCCTGCCATACTCTGCTCAGCAAGTCAGGTGTGATGGTCTCCACAGCCGCGGTAATTCTGTTCTTCAAATCAGGTATGCTCACGGGTTGT
>Ga0123357_10005310_pt1 | contig 15388 bp, 8 predicted proteins | sample TergutEmb28metaG_FD_89873 | JGI IMG/M metagenome (GOLD analysis project Ga0123357, IMG submission 89873) | Embiratermes neotenicus P4 segment gut microbial communities from Petit-Saut dam, French Guiana - Emb289 P4 | ecosystem: Host-associated > Arthropoda: Insects > Digestive system > Gut ... | reverse complement strand
TGTTAATTTTTTTTTTTTTTTCTTTTTTTTTATAGTTTTTTTTTTTTTTTTTTGTGTCTCGTGCTAGAATATCGATCCCATTTGTTGTGTGTCCCGGTTCAATATGCTTCACAAAAGATTTAAATATTTTCTCATGTCCAAAAAGTGGGAGATAACGGCCTTATTGGTTGTAACATCGTGTTGTCTGATAGATAGGTACCAGCGTTTCGTCTAATCTGAAGGTGAATTCGGCGCGTTTCTCCGATATGCCGGACTTCCCGCCCTAAAAAAGCGTAATTTCATATTCACTGCTCTGAGAATCTCACGAAGTTGCAGAAATATGTCAGTAGTGCCCTGGCGCCTGTTGTCAAACAAGCAAAATCTGCAAAGTTAGCAAATAAATTGTACATTAAAAGTGTTATTGAGTTTTTTTTTTTTTGACATAGTAGCGGATTTTGATGTAAAGGTTTCTGAATGCAAAATTAAAAGCTTTACGAAGTGCACACATGTTGTAGGTTTAGAAGTGACTGAATGAAATAGAAGTGGTGTCTGTCGCCAATCAACGAATTTATAAGCCACTAGTTCATAGTTTCTCAAATACAGACCAATTTAAAAAAAAAATCGTGAAGTTAATGGGTACAGAGGTCAGTTCTGAACATAAATAAAAACACTATTGAACATGGCATGAGAATAGAGTATATTTAATGATCTCCACAAACGTAAGAGAATGAAGTTTTAATTTCACTTAGCCACTTGCTCCTGTGATCAGACACTTCTTTCTTCAAGTGTGCATATACGTTATGAATAGTTCTTGCTATCAGCCTGTTTAATATGATAGACCAAGTATTCCATTTTCAAAATCTTAGGATTATGTTGACAATGATGGAATATTTACAGAACCAGATGTTTCCTGTAGTCAGTCATATGTAAGTGGCTCATTGTAGATCCTAAAAAGAGGATCCCCCTTTCAGCTGGGCAGTTGATTATGTTGCATTTCCCATCTGAAGTGCTTGCAACACCTGGAAGACTGTACCAAGATTCAAAGGAGTGGTGAGGAATATGAAACAGCAATGCTGAATGTAAGATGTTTTATTCTGTGTCTTTGTTTATTGTTTCCTTTTTTAGGTTTAAGGCAGCATTATAGATGATTAGTGAGCAGGGTAAGCAGCAGCAGAGAGAAATGCAGCTTTACTCGGATGTAGAAACCTTGATCCCAGATGTAGCAATGCAGGTCTTTTATACGGAGCTAAACATCTCATTCTAAAGGCCAGCAGCTTCAAGTCATGAGGAAACTCTTCCAAAAGAGATGTTCAAGAACTGATTCTGCTGCCAACAGATTACGTGCTGTTACTGAAGCAGTAAATGCTGTGTGTGTGATTACACAGAAATATTTAGAAAACAAATTGTGCATTCAGAAGATGATGTATGATTCTTGTGGTACAGCAGTATGTGGTTATTAAGGACAACTTTTGACAAATATTGCTGGAATGCCAAAATTACTTAGAAGTATGTTATTCAGAAGCATCTTCAAGATTTGTGGGTTCGTAGAGTGATTCTGATGAAGATTCAAGTCTTTTGGGTTATTATGCCTTATCAGTTATTTGAGTCTTCCAGGTTGTTGTATTTAATCAGACATGTACCTGAATGTGTATGCATTATCCATAGATTTTGACACCAACTTCATTAACTCTTGAAGATTCAAGTATGTGTAATATCAAGATGACCTGATGGTACATAATGACAGCTTGTCTCAGTCCAATGTATCAGATGACTAAGGTTCAAATAATTGATAAATGTGTGTTTCCTGACTTTTGTTTTGTTTGTTGTCGTTTGTCTTCCTCCTTTTGGCTGCTGTAAGTCTGTTGATATTGTTATTGTTTCTCATTTTAATGGTTCATTTTTGTGTTCATGCTGTGAAAGTATTTGCACCTATATCTATGACTTCCTGCAAGCCATTGTACACATCTTCAAGAACATCACAGATTTTTACATTAAGTTCCTTGGAACACAATAGAGGTACCTGCAAAATGCTTTGTGAATTTGTGCAAGCTTTTAATTTTAAATGTGTTTGCATAGTGCTACTCATATGGGTATTGGATTTCTCTGTCTTGAGAAACATGACAAATGATTAAATTGATGGAGAGATTAAAGTGTTTTAATTAATGACATTGTCGGTCGCTAATATTATATCATCAGTAGATGAATGATTGTGTCACTAGTGGAATGATGGTGCTTTGAAGAAAAACCCATCTCATTGCTGCTTTGTCTGCCATAAATTCCACATGGACTGGCCTGAGATCAAACCCAGTGTAATTGGTCTGTTATTCTAAAGTGATTAAAACCATCTTACCATGTCTTAATTAACAGTTCTTCTGGTTATTTTCTGGATGATTGAAGCTCATAACCCCTTGCTATACATTTCCATACCCACCAGCAGTTCCTTTTGTTATCCTTGTCACAATTATCCTAGCTCTTCTGCTTTATTTGGCACTATCTTTCAGCCTGAAGTTTGACTTTTTCATAATCCCTGTATGTAGAAACTTTTTTGTTAAAATGCACATGTGTAGGGCACAATACAGTGCATGGCACAAGCATATTGACTGAAAGACAATTTGGAAAGGAATTTGTGACATTTTGACATATTCCACAATGAACATAATAATGTGACACATCTGTATGAGCGTATTTTAATTTTTTCAAATGTAAATTAGGAAAGTTTCAAGGTTTGATATTCTAATATTGGTGTTGATTCTGGGGTAAGAGGCTGTGTGGGTTGACATGTAGTTAGTTATCATTGGTAGGTAGTTACCTAGTTACCATGTAGGTAACATCTTCTTGTATGCATTAGGCCATGCCCCAGAAGACTTGAGTGTTCAAGAGGAAATTTGTTTTAACGTATCTTTAATCACGTGTTACAGTTGAAGATATGGGCGCACGTTTCCTTGAATCACTCTTGAAGGTATCAGAAAAGGCTGCCAACATAGCAAGAGTGATTCGGCAGGATGAACACCTATTTAAGTTGTTGGTTCAAGAAAAGAAGGGGTCGGAGAAAAATCCAAGATTTGTCCAAGACTTCAAAACATTGGCAGATGTTCTGATACAGGAGACAGTGAAGCATGATATAGGCAGTCAGGTATCAGTGCTTATATAAACATCTGTTCACTGTTTACCAGTTATTTTCAACTTCAGGTTTTCCTTTGAAAAATTTGTATGTTCAGGGCACATTTTTTTTTAACTTTGTTTCAACTAGGTTAAGTGTACGTTTGCATTTTTGAACTCTTCTGCTCTTTTTCAGTTATCAGGTGAAAGGAACATGCAACAGTATAATCATTGCTTATTTCATTTGTGAAAAAATAAAGTTGGCCAAATTTATCAGCCTAATGTCACTGGATGCGGTAATATGAAGGATGTTATGTGAGACATGCCTAGCTGAGGACCAGTTAGCTTCTCAGGAAGAACTCTGCTACATGGACTTATTTGTAAACCATAGCTGATGGGAATTTGTACCCAACTTAGAATTATGTGATAAAGGTAGCAGTTGTGGGGTGTTGGTTACTGTGTTTTGAGCACAAACAGGGTCCCCCACCCACCCCAGCTACTTGATAACTGGGGGATCCCCAGCTACTTGATAACTGGGGGATCCCCAGCTTTTATTGGTGAACGTATTCTGAGATCTTAGACCAGGGTTGCAGAATACTTCCTTCTGTCTGAACAATGGAATCCAATCTGAAAGAACCCAAAACTGATTTTAGTATTCTGCACATTTTGGGACTCCTCATGCTGCAGGTCTCTGGGGGCCTTACCTACGTACGTGAAGCCAAATTTAATTAAATGTAACATAAACTCCATTGGTCAATGGATAGCAAGTAACTTTATCAGCTAAAGAGCATTGCCTTTAATTTATTAAATAATTGATTGGTGAACTACAATCACTGTTGTTCTCAGGAACCTGTAATTTCTAGTTGTTTCTTGAGTGATGTATGTGTCACAGTTTCCTGCCATTGCGAATCACATCTTTGGAGAAGAGAACAACATGTTCAGTAACATTCTGGGAGACACCATCAAGGTTGAGGTGCAGGAAGATCAGGTGGCTACAACCAGTCTCCTGAGCATGGTTTGTAGAAATGGTATTTCATGTTTCTCATATACTTCTGATTTCATACACTTGCGTGCTGCCAACAAAACATTTGTTGAAAAATAAAAGACCAACTTGATGTCACTTGTTATTTTATTTTACTTCTTATGTACTCAACATGTTTTGGACATTAATATATCCATCATCAGGAGCTTGTGACTGTGTTGTTGAATTACCACATCGATCGTTTTGTTCTCAGTTTGTTGTGTGTTCGAGATTTGGTGCAGCTGGGTTTGAGTAGTGTCCGTGTTGCAAGATTCAGCCTGCAACACGGACACTACTCAAACCGAGCCGCACCAAATCTCCAGCACACAACGAACCGAGAACAAAATGATCGATATGGTAATTCAACAACACAGTCACAAGCTCCTGATGATGGTTATATTAATGTCCAAAACATGTTGAGTACATAAGAAGTAAAATAAAATAACAAGTGACATCAAGTTGGTCTTTTATTCTTCAATTGTTACAATGCTGCATGATCCAATAAACAAACAAAAAAAAAAAATTATTTTCTGCTCTAGTGCTATACTGATATTCATCATGCTTATTAGGCATTTCTTCATACTGGAGGTTGCTGAAATGCATGGTTATGACAGTCCACACAGGCTCGACTTCAGGCAAGTTTATTTGCCTGCTGTGACACTCATGCATATGCACACACACACACACACAAGTAGATGTGATATATCTTGAGCCATTAACATTAACATCTAGACATCACTCACTGTGATATACATCAGATAAAATGGACCAAGAAGGGAGGAAATTGTTTTGTAATTTATGTAACTTTAGTCTAAGTTTGACAGGCTTACATGTTAGCATTATAATATTTCAAGTATGAAAGTTTCATTCATTGTTCCCAGAAGTTACTGTACAGTTTTTAATGACTGATTGTAGTTTGGAGAATTGGGGTCATAGGATGGTATATTTGCAGGTTTTGAGCGGTGACGTTCAGGCAGCTGAGGTGCTGGCTGTGGAGGTCCACAGAGATCTTGGTGTGGAGGAAATTGACACGGACAACTTGCCGCAGTTTACCCTGCCACTGGAGCAGTGTGGCATGTGGATTGATCCTATTGGTATGACCTACATACTTCACTCAGCATTGTGTCATATTTCCATTTAAGTTGGGTTGTTTACAGAATTGTCACTCTTTATATATCAGAACTCTTCCAATTTGTTCTCTGTACATTAAAATTGTAAGGCAAAAGCTATAGGACTGATTAAAATTTCTGTGTGAACAGTTGAGTTTAACATAAATATGTCAGTGATTTATAATACATCATTTTAACATTTTATGAAACCTTTTTCTTGAAATCTGTGAGGGATTGTTTGAGCACTAAACCAGTATGTGACAACAAAGATCAAGTTCAATTCCTGGACAACACATATAACATCTTTTATGGATGAAATGACACTGTGGCAGACTTTTTATCAAATTATTCAGTTTTTCATTCAAGTACTTCAGTTTTTCCTCTAGTCGTATTAATGCCAATGTACTGTATGATATGTTACCCAGTTGGCATTCTTGAGATGTTTGAGAGACCCAACTAGCCAGTAAACTGTTACAATTTGTGTTCTTGTCTGGGGATTTATTTCTAACTTGACATTTGGGTGGGTTCTAAAATAAAGACAATTTTATGTGTGACATTACATTTTCATTTTGGCTGCCAGGGTTTGTAGAAATTTTTGATAAGTAATTGCTATTATGTTTTAGTTTGGTTACATTACATGTTTAATCATGCTTTTATGGACTTTTATATTTAGTTGAGGTTTTTTTATTTAATCAAGAACACAACGTTAGGAGCTGTGTTGTAACATGTTCTGACAAAAGTCTAGTGGTCCCATTAGTCACAGCTAAAGCATTGTGCTAAACTCATTTTGGTTTTGTATGCAATCATAAGGGCAGTCACATCTACCCAGTGACCACTGACCTCCAGATGGAGGTACTGATTTAAAATCTTGGCTGGTACGTTACCTATCCTGATGTTTCCTGTGTTGTTTTCTTGGTTCTTAGACATATACCAGGATAGTACTTCACTTGTGCCATGAGTGGTTCCTTCCTAGTCTTTTACAGTTCGTTATTCACTAATCATCTTCCTGTCAACACTTCATAGTGTGCAGTACTGAGATCTATGTAAAAGAGACAAGAAAGAGCACCAGACAGTGCAAAAGTTAGTGAGAGATCGTCTGTAAATTTAAGAAGTTAATACTTCAGTTGACTGTCCACAGATTTTGGAATGACTTGGGAATTGTTTGTATCTGGTCACTGTAATTGTCTTGTTAGGCAATAGCTGTAATTGTATGTTTTGCATAATAAACAATTGACTCAGATTTGAACTATAACAGTTGTGACCATTGGGTCTATGCGGTCGGTATTTTTAGGTATAAATCACTGCCAACAACAAAACTCTCCACCTTTCCATAAGGTTAGCACTTCTTAGCACACTCCTGTTGTTATGTATGATTCAATGTAGTGGTATGGTTCATTACAAGAAGGACACATTTTATTACATTTTACACCATTGTCATTATTTATGCTTTAAAATTTCTCACTGTTAGTGTTTTGCTATTAGGATTTCAGATGCTTTGACTTGTGTGTTTTATTAGGCCTAGTGCAGTGTATCCATTTTATCTGCAAAATGTCATCCTACCCATAACCAGTAAAAAATCAATATGCCCTTTGATCTTCAGTGGGACATACAGTAGAGCTTTGTATTGCCAACATGCTAAATCTTGATGGGGCTGATGTTTTGTGACATTATTTTAACAAACATGTCAATGCTTTTAGTTCGATCTTATGACCTGCATGTCAATAAGCTGTTTTCACTGTTTCTGTTTTACTTGAAATAAACCATGCTTTATCATGCAGGCATAAAGGGATGAAAAGACAGTAATGGTGGATTGTTTGCCTACACTTTAGATGCACGAGACTTTGTATGACTAATTTTCTAGTGCTATAGTTTTATGTTGGCATGACTGACTAGTTTCTCATCAGTCAGATACACTGTTTGTTTGTTGGTTTATTTGTGTGTATTTCTGTTTGTTTGTTTGATTGCTTGCTTGCTTTTGCCATGATCTAGCAGCAACCTTGTCCTTGTCTGATGCATCAAAGCAAAACTGGTATATTTTCAGCATGGTAAGTGCATTACAAAAGCATTGGATGTAAAATTGTTCATAACAAGGACTGCCATACCCTGTTACTATCTGTATATGTAATATTGATGTACATATTTCATCAGAGTTTTGTCAGCTATGAGGGAGGTGGGATAGCATAGTGGGTATATATAGTTTCGGCAGCTGAGGAACCAAATTTCAATTTCTGGTAGGGGCAGGAGGTTTTATGTTCTCCAAAATGTCCATATCAAGTATGGGTCCCACCTACTCAGTGGGTACTGCAGGCTTTTTCTGCAAGGGTAAGGCAGTTGTAGCTTGTCTTTCGACCACTGATTGGGAATGCATGGTGCTGTACCTTCAGTCCTCCTCTTTCTGCATAGATTGTATGGGGACCTGGTGTTTGAGGATCAAGGTTTGCTGGGATATGATCCTATGTGGTTTGGTATATAGGTACCTGTCTACAGAGCTGTGTGGTGTCACACCCCAATAGACAGTAATCATAATACCGCTGGGACAACATCAGATCTCACATAAATTGCGTTTTGCTATAGCAGCTGATGAGGAGCTTTATGATTTGTACTGATTTTCAAATAATTATTAGGATGATGAAATCACAAATTATGATATGAAGCAAGTGTGTATTGTGTGTGGAAGACATGAGCAATTCCTACAGGGTTTCGGTTGAGAACATGAAGGGAAGAAACCACTTGGAACATGTAGTCATCAATTGGAGGGTAATGTTAAATTGACACTTAAAGAAATATGATGTGAGGCTGTGGACTGTATTTATGTGGCTGAGGATAGTATCCACTGGCAGACCCTTGTGAATATGGCCCTAAACCTCTTTGCTTCCTGGAGTTAGGATGAGATTTACATTGATCCTCCTCCTCCTTCTCCTTCCCTGTGTTCAGCACATCAAAATAAGCACTGCGTATATTAAAGCACTGACTTCTCACAAACAGCTAACCATTGTATAATTTGAAATATCTTGATGTTTGCTGTTCAGACTCAACCTCAGAGTACATAAGTGGCGAGGAAGTGAAGTTGTCAGTGGGTGACATTTACCAGAGTGGACTGCAGTGTGTGACAGTCTTGATTGGTGTTTTTGATAGGATCTCAGGTCAGCCAGTACTGGGAGTTATAAATCAGCCTTTCCATACACAACATGGCTGCAGGTGAGTGTTAGAAATTGATGGATTATATACCGTGACTCCCATTATTCACACTGGATATGCTATAGTTGTGAGTCTGTAGAGACATCAGTGGAAGAATTGCATAGCAAGCGGTCTCCACTTCATGCAAACATATATTCTACTTGCAGAAATATTCCCACGATTGCAGCTAATTCCCAAATATAGGGACATGTTCGATCTTCTCTTTCTTGGCAGATGTACAGCATGCAAACTGGTTTTTTTTTCCAGTCTGGCACAGTGTAATTTCATGCAACACATTTTTTTCCTCTATGAACTGTGAATACTTCTCCTTCATGCTTGCAGTTACTCTTATGTCTTACTTCCTCTTTACCCCTCCTTCCCCAGGCCCACTATCTAGATTGGAAATGAAACTTGTCATTTCACCTATTGAGGTTGAAACATCGACATTATGGTTTAGGTCTTTGTTCTAAAATCAATGTTGGTTGTGATGTTTCCAATCACAGTGACTAGACAGACCTGGTGCCATCCAGCACTTGTAAGATTTTTCATTTGCAGAGATGACATATGTCAGCCTTGTTTCGGTGGGGCCTGATCAAGTAGGGACATATTTTTATTTATTATTTTATTTCCGGGCTGGGTGTATATTTCTCATTCCCTTTTGGTGTATGGTAAATTCTACATTGTGTCACTATGACTTTGATGTCATTCATTAATGTTTGTTTCCTTATACCTAGTGTAATATATTTGTTAAACTTACACTCTTGTTTATTATGTTCTGGGCGTTTTTTTAATGTGAGTCTTGCACAGTACCTTCTTTAGATGCATGGCTATCCTAGGTCACAGCACTAGCATAATGTGATAAGTTTAGTTGCAGGTAAGTATTGACACCTTCAGAGTAGTCCCCTTCATAGCTTATATGCTGAGCCCAGCTTCTCTCCTGCTGCTGGAAGCATGTCTGTTACTGCCATTTTGTGGTGTTTTCCATCATTGCCTGTGATTCATTTTGCATCTGTTCATTACCCCTGAGTCTTGATCATAAACCATAAACCCAGCATTCATCTCCTTTTACATTCATACAAGGAAAGTTTTTGTTATTTTCAGCCTGATCTTGCAGGTCCTTGCATACAGAAAATCAATTTTGTTTCTGGTCCTCATTCAGCAGATGGTGCATGAATTTTGCAGTAGTCCCTTTCCATGTTTAAATCTTAAGGTGAAGTGCAAGGGCATGTGCTGTGTCATTGCACATGCTGCTAATATGGCTACGCTAACAGCATGCACAGCCAGTTCCCCTCTTCTTTCCCTACCAATCCTCCAGCAAAACTACCTCTGAACTAGCTTCTGTCATGACACTGATTTCAGACAGTGACCTCAGCACTAGTGAAATTTAATTTTGGCCTTCATTTGAAATTCCCATTAGGATGGAGGAACCATAGGTCAGTGTCCCTGGTGTGGTGCTAAGAGTAAGAATGTTTTGTTCTATATACAGTAGGTATTCTTGTTATCTACTTCGTTAGTTTAAATTGACATGTGAACAGCTAGCCGAGATGCCGTATTGTAAGTATGTACTCAACCACTTGTATTTTTGTTTTCATTTCATTTTATTTGCTTATTAATTGTTAATGTGTAAATGTGTGTGTATGTACTTCTCATCCCCTTGACACTTTCACAAAATACATGAGAACGTGGTGCAGGCATGTACCGTATGATAGTCCTCAAATGTTACAAACATCATTCCTCATATACTATCCTCATGGATAACCAGAAGCTTTTTTTTTAACAATTTCACAAGATTGACTTGATGGTTGAACTAAGCAATTAAAGTACTGAAAGTTTGGCCAATTTTGAAAGGCGAATACTATCAAGAGGTATGTGTTTTATTTGTGTGTCATCACATAAGTGTTTGTTTAAGCATTTTGTAAGTCCCAGAAGCTGTTGTCTCAGTGTTGAAACAAAACTGATGCAAATTCTCTATTTCTAAAGGTTTGCCATTTCATTTGTCTACAGCGAATGCAGAATGCATTAAACACCAACGCACTTAATCATCATTTGCACAAAACAACTCCTGCTACAGTGACACAACACTATTTCACAATAAATCAACTTTGCAATAGCTAGTGTTACACAGCTGCATCGTATTCAATTCCAGAAACTTTTGGCTCATATCTCATATTTCTGCATGTCGGTCCATCTGTTCGTTGCTGTAGTTCTTGTGATTTTGCCCTTCTTATTTCATGAAGATGTCTTTGTTGCAGGTGGAAGGGGAAGTGCCAATGGGGTGTCAAGTTTGGGGAACTCTCAAAGTGTTCGGCATCATTACTGCGTAACATGAAAGATGACAGAGCAAAGGTGAGTGACGGCATTGGTTTTTCCCATGTTTGTGTCTTCTTGTAAGCTGCTTGCTGATTAAGACAGTGTGCACAGAAAGTGATTAGTAAGCTGCAGGAAATTCCATTTGAGAAATGCGGTCTCAGAAAACCTGAAGGGACGGGAGCATTTCGGAGAACTATTTGTAGTTTGGAGGTACTATTAAAACGGACATTTGACCACGCTGTTTTCTAAGGTACTGTTTTGAGTTGTGTTTGACTTGATTAAACTTGTGGAAGAGGGTTGGGGGGGGGGGGAAGCATAATTTTTAGAGTCGCAAAGGTTTAAATGAATTATTGAGTGTGTTAGGTTTATTGATTCTGTTTTTAGTAATTTTGTTGACAAACCAAACCAGTTCTTTAAATTATTCCCTCATGCATCACAACACATAAGGGTTCTTGAACACATTCAGATTCAGTGACGAGGTTCCCATTGCTTTCAAACATTAAACTTCTAAGGATGTTTACAGTTTTGGTTATGAATATATCCGTATAAATTTTCGTTCATTTTTCCAATATTTGTGAATAATATTTTTGTGTGATGTGTGATGTTTATGTACATGTATATGCCTAACTTTCTTTTCTGTTATGCCAGTGATGTAAAGGCAGGATCATGTCATACAGATTAAAGCATCTGTGTTAGCCTTTCAGGCCATGACATGACTCAGACTGTCACCAGCCTGTCAATTCGGAGGTTAAGATTCATTACCAGGCCAATCCTTGTGGGATTTGTGATGCATACAGTGGCACTGGAACAGGTTTTTCTCCAAGTACTTCGGTCTTTTCCTCTCAGTGATGTATATGATGTTTGACGGTATCATTAAATGAAACACTTTTTCTCTTGAGCCTTTCATTTTATGAGTAGTTGCCTCTGAATTGTACAACACAGGCTGAATGCACATATTGAAGTTAATTTTAGTATTGTTTGCAAAACAAGTTTTGAAAACATGGCAGCTCAATTATTTGTGCTGTTTAGTGAAAGTTACTTTACCAAGCAAGACAGTTAAGGGGTAACGCTTCCTGCTTGTGTTGAAGAGACATACAGTCTTCGTTCAGGTGTGTCTCTCGTCTCTCTTGTCTGAACTGTTCTGTAATTAACCTCAGTTTTTTTGAAGCAAATGTCACAGCAGTAATTATGTGTATTGAGGCAGGTCATATCTAAGTTCTTCTGAATACTTTCTCTTCGAGGTCAAACGTTACAATTCTGGGACTGATGCTCTCATGCAAATATGGTTTGGCACATAAATCAGTTTTAGCTGATTTCTTTTTGTATTATGACTGCAGTGTGTAGTGAAAATAAAAATGTAGCTCCATCAGTTTATTTCTTAACAGCCCTGCACATGAGTTGTGTTTTTATTCATTGTCATAAAACTGTGGTCAAAGATCAAGTTTTATTGCAAACACAAGAAAATTGCTATAGAAGAACACACAGTGTCTGAAACTGTTTGTGGAAATGAAGCTGTTTGTTGTATGCATGTCTTTAGATGTTTGATAGATTCTGAGAGGGATGTGAGGACTTTGAAGATGATCCAAAAAGTGGGCAGCCATCAACTGTTAGAAATAAGAAACAGTTTCAAAAGTTCTTGAAGTGTTGGCAAGAGATCGTCGGATGACCTTAAAAGTGATGGAAGATCAACTGCACATTAACTGAAAGATACTTTATCAGATTCTTCATGAAGGTTTGGGCAAGAGGAATATCTGTGCAAAGTTTTTATAATACAGTCTCACGGATGAGCAAAAGGAGCAGAGAGTTGCATCATATGAACACTTCATCCAGACCTCTCAGTCCCTGCTCTGTCAATCATATTACTGATGAGGAGACTTGGGACTTACGGTACAATTCTGGAATATAGAACATGGAGTGGTGAACAAAATCATCACCAAGGCTCAGTAGTGTTTGCTGACAAAAGTTGAGTATTATCAGAATGATGATAACCACTTTTTGATAAACGGAGTGTGCTGCACAAAGAATTTGTGCCTGAAAGAAAAAACAGTGACTTGTTTGTACTGATGTTGGACAGGTTATTGTAGCTGATTTTGAGAGCAACATGCAGTTTTGAGCATAATGCAGTTGGTTTATTTGAGCAAAATGCAGTTGGTTTATCCTGTATTACAATGCCTCTGCTCATTGTGCCATGATACTGAAGAGCTTCCTTGCAAATTTGGTCATGGTTATTTACTTGATCTTGTGGCAGTTCACTTTTCGTTCTATTACATAAAATTAAAATTGACCTCAGTGTAAGAAGTTTTTAGGACACTGAGGACGTCAAGAAGAATGTAACTCCTAATTTAGTGCAGTCCCTGTGGAGTTGCAACACAGTAACTGAAGTAAAACATTTCAAGACATGCAAGTGTTGTACATTTGCATGGAGACACATAATTTTTTTTTTTTAATTTGAGGAATCTATAAACTTGTATGGAAACAGCAATATGTATAATAGTAAATAAGAATGCTGTACAATTTGGAATGTATTTTGTTTCAAGTACAGTTTACTGAAAATTGCAGTAACAGTAGTTCCTGAGGTGTAAACTTTATTTTAATAATAATTCCATTACTCATAAAAAATGTGACTGCCAGCAGTACTGCAGAGTTTTAATCCTGTATTGCTATACAGTAAAATTTAAAGCACCATACCATTTAGGAGGAGTACAAGTAACACACTCTTCATGCCAGTAATGGATGATCCCATAATCTGCTGAGGAAACAACACCCAGTATTCAAATGGATATGAGGCTGGGAGGGCCCCACAGAATGTCTGTACATTGCTTTAAAGAGATAAATCCTTCCCCTGTCAGGAATGGAACCTCATTTTTCTGACCCATAATTTTTCATTTCACTGGCTGGGCTTATGTGGCTAATTGTATAATCTGAATGTTCAGTGCTGACCAATACAGTACATGGCATGTTATGGAGAACGAGCCTTAGTTTAATTTTCGTCGTACATGTTTGGCCTGGCTGGACAGTTAACAAAGAGAGCCGGCCAAAATGTGAGAGGAAGGTTAACCTCAAGGTCTTTCTCGATACCTGTGTGCATTGTGTTAGGTCTTTATTAAAGACTTATATATGCAAGTGCACAACGAATGATGCATCAGTTTAAGATTGTATAGTCTGGTTTTATGCCACATCTCTTCAGGTGACTTAACATTGCTACATAACCTGTGAACCAACCACCTGAAAATACTTGAACAAACAGCTGTTGCATTGATGCTACCTTGGATCTTGTTTTAGGTTGTGCTACTAAGTGGTAGTGAGGGCTCGAATCTAAAGTCTCATCTACGCTCAGCCGGTTACATAGTGGCTGAGATAGCAGGTGCTGGCTACAAGCAGTTGTGTGTTGCTTGTGGGGATGCTGATGTGTACATTCTTTCCAAGGGCTCAACATTCAGGTGGGACACTTGTGGACCACATGCAATCCTTCAGGCTCTTGGTGGGGGCATTGTGAGTTACAACAAAGCAATAGATGTGGATAAAAGTCTGGAGGAATCAGAACTGAACTACAGTGAAACAGAAGGGCAAATCTCTGGTCCCTTGCACTGTAACTATGATGGCCTTATTGCATATAGAGACAGCAGCCTGCTGCATGAGTTAATTCAGATTCTGAGACATCTGTAGGAACTAGCAGTACTACATGACTATGAGAGTTACTTCCAGATGCATACAAACAGGTAGGTTCTAAACATATTGTACCCATAAATACCCCAACTGAAGATAGTTGCTTAAAGTCAGAAGCTTCAAAGCCATTTAAATTAAATTGAATGCAATTTTGCCTTTATCATTTTAAACAAAGATTTTTATTTTTCTCTAACTTACTATATAAACTAACTTTTTTTGTATTATAACCTTTATTTTCTGCAGCAGACAGTTTAAAGGGTAGAGTTACAGAATACCTAGACTCTAACCTACACCTTTTCCCAACTGACTGTGTTGTTTTCATTCATTACAGTATATGAAACAAAATGTTTTTTTTTTAATATATTGTGGATGTATTTATAACAAGTTTAATGTATGCATTTTGTGTTAAATTACAGTAATATACTTCTTGCTTTTCAGACAGATCAGAAATACCATAAATGGATTTATTAGAAATAGGAAAGACATACATAGTTTTTTTGTTCACAGCTTCTCCGGTTTTCTAAATGGAATCTTCAGCCTTAGGAAATCAATCTTGTTATGTGTATGTCAGTGGTTTGAAATGTTCATAATGGATGGGATCTCCTCTAACTTCCACAGCTTTGTTCTATACAAATATTGCCATATCTGAGGACAAGACGTACTGCCCTGTCTCCTGTTGACCACTGATGATGTGTTGTAAGGTACACCAATCTGATACTCTTAAGAAGTGTATCATGCCGTATTTCTTCTTGTATTGTTCATAGAAGTTTATTGATTGTTAATATTAAATACAGTGTTATTTAATTCTATTGAATGTTTAGTGAATGTGTTTAAATATATAGAATCTCTGTTATTTATTACAGTATTATTAAAGCGGATCATATATTGTTGTTATGGTGAGTGTACTGATCGTCTGCAAGTCATAATGTGTTATTTGGCACAGTATAAATATGCCTGTTATGCACCATGTCCTGTTTACATAAGAACACAGTTGGACATGTGTATTATTATTATTATTATTATTATT
>Ga0123357_10005309_pt1 | contig 15390 bp, 7 predicted proteins | sample TergutEmb28metaG_FD_89873 | JGI IMG/M metagenome (GOLD analysis project Ga0123357, IMG submission 89873) | Embiratermes neotenicus P4 segment gut microbial communities from Petit-Saut dam, French Guiana - Emb289 P4 | ecosystem: Host-associated > Arthropoda: Insects > Digestive system > Gut ... | reverse complement strand
TAATTTTTTTTTTTGGTTTGTAGGGTTTGGTAAAAAAGTATATGAAAGGTAAAAAGAAGAGAGTTTTTTTGGGGGGGGGGGGGGGTACAGTCCAGGCACACCCACACTCATTTCCAGTGGCTCTTCGCGAGGTAAAGTGACACTGTGTGAAACTGAACAGTTGTTTATATATTGTGCTCGATTTTAAGAACATGTGGAGCTTTACTTCCGCTCTCCTACAATTTGCCTTAAATTGACTTTTATATTCAAATGCTTATCTCCAAAATTAACTGCGGTTGTAATATCTATGAATATCTTATTGGACCTTACTGCGTTTATAGACCAAAATATTAAAAATAATATGATTAATCTAGGCGTAACGAGAGGAATTTAAGGAATGCCTCTCTTTCACAAAATTAAAGCTAGTAAGATCTGATATGCCAATAATTATATTAATTCATGAGCATATATACATCAAATCAAACTCAAAATGAATTAATCTTAAGTTACGTATGAGTCTAAATATTGATACGGAAGTATTATTGAAGTTCACATTTTATTTTCCAGAATTCTAACGATAAAGTACTGACGCAAATTTACGACACATTAATTGAACCATACAGGAATACGCCTCCCAGATCAGACAAAGAAGGCTTGATGCGCGCTTGTGAAGTGGAAGCTTATAGTTACATATGTACCCAGGTCACTGTCTGGGGACTAGCAAAGGGGTTACCGTGCATCATCGAACAAGTTCCACAGGCATATTTCTCCGTAACAGTGTCCATGATAATGCAGAAATCAAGTCCTTTTAAGAAACTCTTCAGTAGTCGGTGAGTAATGCACGAAACTATTACCCTCAACCCATGATAAATGAAGATAAGATGTCCTTCGCACGTCGCTGAAACAAGTCTACGTTAGGCAAGGTGTGTTATAAAGCACCGTGGTCGAAAAAACTCAAGAAAATTTAGCAAAATTAATCTTAGATTACATTACTGCATCTGGCAGGAACAAACAGTGGGGGTTTACAATTATTTTGATGAAATTTTGAATTTCAAAACTGGGGACGCCTTAATCAGCTGAATACAGCCTAATTAATTCATTATGTGTCCTGAACTCATTATTTTGCGAAAAGTGTAAGTTTCACCTTCTTTTACTACCGAGTTATTTTTTTACCATGGCGCTACAGCCCACAGTGGACCAAGGCCTCCTCACTGTCGAGGATTCACGATCACACTCAGACACACCACACTCGGTAGGACTCCTATGGACGAGTGGTTAGCCCGACGCAGATACTTCTAACTGACAGCAAACTTTACTCACAACAGACAGACATCCATGCCCCCGGCGGGATTCGAACCCACAATACCAGCAAGCGAGCGGTCGCAGAACCGCGCCTTAGACCGCTCGGCCACTGGGATCAATACCAAGTTATACCACAAATATAAACACAAGTAACTGACTTAAAATTGAAATCCGACTACCACAGAATATTATCCCGACATAAACCCATACATCTCTGATTCAAACATCCATCTTTTCGTGGTATACCGATGTCTCCATTTCGACCTTGAAACAGCTTCTTTCGTAAAGATACCTAAAAAAAATTCTGTACTAGAATTTCCGCCCAGTCTCTCTCAGTCACATGCCCAGGCTCCTATCTTTCGCTACACTAGAAGTAGTAAAAGGTAAAGTTTAAAAGTAAAGGTAAAGCAATCCCTTTACAGGCCTGGACAGGCCATGAAGGTTCCAGGAAGTTGAGGCTCCCAGATTTCAAGACAATCGGCACATGAAGGTGGTAGGTTTGTCAGCCCTACGCACTGGCCGCCTTTACTCCCAGGAAATATTCCTGGTACTAATTTCGGTTAGAGGCTGAGTCAACCCCAGGGCCATAGTGCGGCCGGAAGGATTACGCCAATGAAAAATTCCAGTGAAACCATCGGGAAGCGAACTCGCGACCTTCCGATTTGTAGCGCAGTGCCTCAACGGCGTGCCCCAGGCTATAAGTAGTAAAGTACCTATATAATTCGCGAACATCTCTCTTACGTATGTTAACACTTGTCGCTGTGCCATCTCACTCCCAAATATTTTTCTGGGAGATTTGCTTGCATGCATTTTAATCGTTAATTGTAAAAGATTGTGGCTTAGATATACTTGGATTATTTGTTTTCTGAATTTTTCCATTGTCTGATAAAGAACAAAATTGACCCATTTGGTTTCTGAAACTGTGTTTGTTTGGGTCCTCAGGCAAATATGCGGAGACACCCACTTTTTTGGCCCCATAAGAACTGTTCTCAGTAAATGGACAGAATTTGAAAGTGGCAATAACACATCTGGACAAGAATGTATCTGCTGTTACGGAATCCATAATTTCACCGGCTAATCTGGGCCATATCTGAGCCAGTTAAATCCAGGCAAACTACATTCGGTAGGACTCCTCTGAATGACTGATCAGCGCAACGCAGAGACCTCTATCTGAAAAACCACAGCACTCACAAGAAGCACTCACAAGAAACATCCATGCTCCTGGCAGGATTCAAATCCGCAATCCCAGCAAGCTAGTGGCCGCAGACCCGTGTCTATTTAGACCGCGCGACCACTGGAATCGACTTCCATATCCTACTTATCTAAAACAAACTGTAATGTAATCCTATACCTCTACATTTCCTATGCGGTCTCTTGTTTCAGAACTAATATTTATAAAATATTTTCCGACCCCTTATCACTTCTGTCGTAGGTCAAAATATCCTTCTCTGTTCTCCGTGTCACCCACAGTCGCTGTGATTTTCTAGAGTAAACATTTGTTTCTGCTTGAGTGATGTTACATGAATAACTTGAAAACGAATTAAAACTAGTAACAGGTAATTAGTAATAAATAATGGATAATTAGTAAATTTCTACATATTAATTAATCCTTGAGTCTGAAAAAAGCTACACCTGTTGCAGGAAGGGACATTACTGGGTACCACATTTCATACACAGTTTATATTTACTAAAATTTACTCCAATTCTTACCTCAATTAACCGTACTGTATTCCTCCATTTCACCCCATCCTCGAAGTGCATTACTTTTTCATACGCTACCCCTCCCCTCTTGGTTTAAAACAGGTATCAAAATCCCTAAAACCTTAAAAAAATAATGCATTATTACAACTTTTAAACATTTTGTAAACAATTTATTCACTAAGACTTGACAATTTTTTTCGGATTTCAAATAATAAGTTATTTTCCAATTATTTGTGCCAATACATCCTACCAAAATAGCTTATCGTATTTCGTCACCCTAGACGGAAGCGTTATTCTATCCTGACATCCTTGCGAATCGAATTAACTTCCTCACTTCTCTTCTCCACCATGACTATTTTCGTCTAACACCTCTAATAAAATTTTTAATACATTTTTCTATCATTCAAATCCAAACTTATTTCGAATGATGGGACTGCAATGCTTTCTGTCACACGGTTCAGATTATGTGAAGTTCAGACCTAGACACTGCAAGATTATCCTTTACACAGCATCATTAACTGTCATTTCGACTTCAGTGGATTTTAGAAACAGATGACAAATTAACGCACATGGTGTTATATGGATCTTTCTTTGTGGATTATTTAACAACGCTGTCAGTATCGAAGTATAAAAAACAGAACGAAAAGGTGATTTATGAAAGAAGAATTCGAAATTTAGAAGGGGATCGGTCATAGTACAATCGATAAAAATTTAACCACTTGCCTGGAATGAATGAGAAAGCCGCGAGAAACCTAACACAGAATAGAGAGTGTTCCTGGCCACATTCGAACTTGTCAATTTCAGAACACACCACGCCAAGCTTTTCGGCAACTCTATACATAAAAAGTGACGTAAAATTAAGTTTTTGTGAATTTCATATTACTATTAATGTTTTCGTTGAAGCTTTAGGCTCCCTTTCCAAGACCAGTTTTTAGCAGCGCTGCCCACGGCACTGGTTCAAACGGACGTATTTCCACGTGTGTGTTCTACTATATCCGCAGCGCTTCTCTCAAGATGAAGGCGCTGCTAACGTTGCCAGCCACGGGGACGAGCATTGCCCTGCGGCTGGCAGCGGCGGGTTTGTGTAGTGCTGCTAGGTGTTTCCACGAGCGGCTCCACCAAGTGCTGTTCTGAGCGGGAAGTTTCTATGATGTTTAATAATTTTCCAACTAGATGCGACTTATTCAGTTTATTACATTACTGTAGGCAGCTCTACATGATTCGGGCGTTGACACCCATCATCAGGAGCTCGTACAACTGTAAATACTGATCTGTTCCAACTCAACAACGAAAGCGGACGGTAGTAGATCCGGTTAATCAATACTAGAATCTGTAATTACAGTTGTACGAGCTCCTGATGATGGGTGTCAACGCCCGAAACATGTAGAGCTGCCTACAGTAATGTAATAAACTGAATAAGTCGCATCTAGTTGGAAAATTGTTAAATTTGATTCACGATGCACGGACCCATGTATATAAATTTCTATGATGTGTCATCAAGTTTAGCAATTTTAAAAATGCCGAAACAATCACTCCTGGAGTCATTCGACACCGAATTATTTATGAATGAATTAGAGCGGCTGCCGGCCATTGGGGGCTCAAGATCGTTTCGTGCAACAAAAAACAAGCAACAGTTTAGATGTGGGAGACACTGTGCAAAACATTTACTGAAAACATAATAGCAAGTCTCTCTGCTGGGTGGGAGAATCTTATGATATGTTTTCCAGTCTACAAATCCATTCCTGAAGAAGGTTTAGCAGTTCATCATACGACTTCAATGAAATGCAAAACTACTTTAAAAATTCACTTTTCGTCTTTCCTGAGTTGGTGAAGTAGTGTATAGAATTGACCCGTTTCTAGTTACCTCTCATAAATTCGTTTCTGTAACGAGACAAGCATAAGAATATCTCCTTCCAAGTCCGTTACATCTACTGGTGGGTTGAAGGGCAGTAGCGAACGGCAGCTTCGATCGTCGAAAAGGATCCTTATGCAAATACATACACATACATGTACTTCACTGCACGAACAAGTAATTTCTCAATATTATGTACACGGTACGTTCGAAGTAAATAGTAACACCTCTATCTCGCAAAGTTGTATATTTTCCTTGCAACTATATTACATAAGTAGACTTTAATATACTCTTGTTAAACAACGTTTTCGTCTATCAATTAATGCTCCGGCGTGTTTCACCCTTAACTGTTAACCATATTAAGGGAGCTTTCTGTAGCATGTGTAATTTCTGTTTCAACTTGTTTGGTAGAAATTCTACATAAGATTAAAATTACTGTAAAGATTAAATGTTAAAATTCTTAAAATCAGTATTGCAGTTAAAATAAGTTTAAAATAGAGCACCAAATTATTATAATGCTGTTGACACAATTGTTGCGTCCAAACTTCCACGTTTCAGTCTTTCTTCAAATGCAGTAACTTTTGGAATCTGAAAGCTCCATGAAGGTTGCCAGAATTAAGGTCGCATCATGTCGGAGTAGTAATTAATAAATACAAGCCTTGTGCTACAAGTTAGTGTTAAATTTTACTTAAGTAATACCTCTTATTTGCATTCTTGTTACTACCAATGAGGCATATTAGCTTATGTACATAATGAAATGTTTTGCAATAACCTTTCATATTCATACATTACAGACTTCAGGAGACGAAACGAGGCGGACTACTGAATCGAATAGATAAACAAATCTGGCCCGAAGGAACTTACAAAGCAGTGCAACAGCTGGAACCGAACGTGACGTTAGGCGCTGTGTCCATTTTCTTCGTAATACTTCTAGCCGGCATTATTTTGTCAATTCTCGTGTTGATGGTGGAGAATTGTTGGTACAAGTTGCGCCATGTCAATCAGGAGACAAAAGTTTAATCCATTAACGGCAGAATTTATTAACACTTTTTGTTCAGAATTTAGCAATGAATGAAACTGACCGAACACACCGCGCCAGTTAATTGCCTTCTATAAATATTATCGTTCATTCTAAGGACGCAGATAATGAATTTAATTCATTAAGTTGCAAACAAAAACTCTGTCTGATTAAATGTAAGTATCGTTAATACAAATCTCCATTTTCTTGAAGAAACACGTAAGATAAAGCAGCACGTAGTGTAACTAGGGACCAAGCAGCAGTGAATGCACTACAGATCTGTCGCAAACGAATTTTTAAATATCTAGTAACAACATCTAAGTTACAGTAGAAACTGTGACGTTGTAACTCTGTTGGCCATAGTACCACCCGCTTTAAGAATAAAGAAATCTGTGTTTTACCTGCATTATATTATACACGGTGGGGGTGGATAATGTAGTCAGTATAGCGATTCGTTACGGACCGGAGAGCCGGCTTTCGAAACCTGGCAGAGTGAGATTTCCCGGATCGACCCTGAGATCCACCCAGCCTTGTTTGTAGTGGGGAACGGGTCTACTACGTATGTTCCTGAGGTGAACCGGCCAGGAAGTGGCGCTGAATACAGCTATTGCCAGCTTGGCATGTAACGGAACAATATTAACTTCGCTTTTTTATGGGTTCCTTATGAGTATTGAAATAAGCCAAATTACGTCCCTAAATAATTTAACAGGTTGTTGTTGTTGTGAAGGATAAGCAACGCGTTCCTTCCATGTAGTTTATTTTTAATATCATGTACTTGAATTTTAGACCTTCCGGGGTTGGCATTCGACAACATCATGCTTTCATGATTAACATCTTCATAAAGCTCATTTTAAACTGAGGCTTGCAAATCTCATAGTTCTAACGAAAGAGTTTAATGGGATAAAAAAGAGAGATCGTAACGACGCATTTTTCTTCTATCATTATTATTTAAAGGTGGGTTTCCAAATCAACCTGCATGATGGGTAGTGATTATGTTCTGTTATTCACAAGAAATACGTAAAATTCCTTTATGGATCTGATCTATTACTATTTTCATTTCTGTTATCCATGGAAAGTATCTGAAAAGTAATGAATCTAAGTTATACAACGACTCTATGTTAACATCAGTCGCTCAACACCAAGCAATGCGGGAATTTGATCATAGTCATTTATCACTAAAGGATTTGGTGAAGAAGTTACAGGGTCATAATTTAAAATGATATCTCGGTGTTGGTAGGTACCAAGGAAAACAAAGTCAGAAGAGTAGAGTCAGATACTTCCAGAATATAAATCAGTCGCACGCTAATTTAAGTCAACTTTCCGAAATATTTACGTGTGAAGTTTCAGCAAAATATTGAAGAGTAAGTAGAAGAAAATAAATACATAGTTTTCCTGAAGGATACTACGAAATAGTCTATAAGTTTCAGCTCTTCAGGGTACAAAGTTGAGAATATTGGACGTTTCGGTGCCACTGACATTCAGAAGAAAGGTGCGATATTCTGAAACCGTGTCTAAACAGAAAGGAGTTTTATATAAAATTTTAAAGCAGAAAATTAACAGTAATTTGAGTCAAAAGGATGAGGAACATACATTTACCAAATTCAGTGGCGATGTTCGTTATGAAGTAACTCAGCAGACATTAAGCAACAAACTTTATTATTGTGTAACAATTTTACGTTTATAAACTGCATAATAAAATTCATCAGAAAGTTTCTGTAAGTACTGATATTGTTTCTCCTTCTTCCTTTTACACGTACATATGACCTATATCGAGTGCTGCACACTCTCTTGTATAAGAGTTGTTTTTATAGTTATACTTGCTTGAAGTTCTTTCTGGTTGTTGTATGGTCTGCTGTGTTCTGAATTATATGTAATGAGTACACGTTGACGAAACCTGTAGGAAGTAATGCTAGTTAGGCCTGTACTGAAATTCTATTTAAGCATATTGCTTTATTTTTATGGTTTAATAGCTTAATACACGGCTAACAATGTGATGTCGTCGAAGATTCAAACAGTAGTTTATCTTTGTTAAAGAAAATAATAAATAATTATGTGTAAGAATGTATAAATTAATGGGATTGTAAATAAAATAAGCAATAATTTGATTCAAGAAATTCGCTGGTTTGCGACTTATTTCATTACGCTGCATTTGTTTTCAAATTATCGCCATAAATCACGTCACAATACTGTTGTATTACTACGACGTGTCATAAAACATTCTTTTGCGAATGAGTCACTGAATCTGGAAAGGGTTTCAATTTTATCTGAATATTTTCGATGAATTACACACTCAGTTTGAAGCAATAAATAATTACATCTCTTGACAATAAGGGCCAAGTGTGTTTCCTTTTGTATAAAACACACTTCAAATTAGAAGAATCGCAAACAAAAAAACGGAAAAAATCTTCATTGCACGTTGCTTCTGTGTAAAGCGCTTATTGCTTAAAATATTGAAAGATATTTAAAATATTCACATTTGCAGTATTTTTTAAATCGTGATCTACGCTACGTATAAGAAGATATGCTCACATTTTTTTTATACTTTTTCCTTCAAAGAAGCTAAAAGAGCCTCATTACACCAAATTCTTACAAATATCGGGTAAACTACACACGTAATTACAACAAAAATCTTTCTTTCAACCATATTTCGAAGCCAGTTGAAATTCATATTTTATGTGTATTGGACGGTGCATCGTCTTGATAACTGAAGAATAAAACCCAACTAGATGCCACTTGTTACTTTATTATGCTTATGTTAGGCTTAACATGTTTCGGGCACCACTATGTCCATCATCAGGAGCTCACAACGATAGCGTTGGTTACCACATAGGCCGTCTGGTTCTCGAAATTCTGCTGGTTGAAAGTTAAGTGCAGGCAGGATGGATGAGTGTCCGGACCGAAGGCTGTAACACGAGTCGTGTTACAGCCTTCGGTCCGGACACTCATCCATCCATCCTGCACTTAACTCCCAACCAACAGCAATTCGAGAACCAGACGGCCTATGTGGTAACCAACGCTATCGTCGTGAGCTCCTGATGATGGGCATAATGGTGCCCGAAACATGTTGAGCCTAATATAAGCATAATAAAGTAATAAGTGGCATCTAGTTGGATTCTATTATTCAGAAATTCATATTTGTTTACAAATTCTATGGAGAAAAAAATACTGTTTAGATCAACGTACTATTCTTCTTCATATAGAAACAGGAAATATCGGAAAGTCTAATTTCAGTGTAGCAGCTAGTAATCCACTTTTTCACCACGCACATACAAAAATTTTTACAACTTTTGACGTCTCAATATTTACATTTTTTATATTTTCTGTACAACTGGCGGTTCTTTATGGGTCCAAGAAACGTCATGTAAGTGCACGTTATTGGGCTCGTTAATAAACGACTCAAACATAAATTTTGGTGATAATTTATACATACCAAAAACGCACAAAAATTGTATAAAATTACAAATGATATGTACTTATAAACAGTCTTACGTATTTAATCGAAAAATCGCCTTCCTCAGGGACATATTAATACAAACGAATGTAAAATTAATACATAAAAGTTTTAATTGTGTTTTAAAAGCAAATATTGACAGTTATAAACATAAAAATGTGGATATTCTAGACACCGTAATGCGAAAATATTCTTCAATAAAGGTTATTGATGCGTCACTGTTTGTTCTGTGTGTGGTTATATGCACAAAAACGTCTAATATCGAAGTTGCCGATCGCAAAGTTCCAGTACTGAAGAACGGACATAATATAAAATTAAAGCAGTAAAGTTATTTTAAAATCTCACGTAGATAAAATATCAATCTCGATATTATATACATAACCTGTGCCATATATTATTGTGCCTTCTGTACACGCCTTGGGATATGTATATAATATCAACTGTTGTAAGTATGTATGTGGGATTTTAAAGCAATTTTATTCATTCAATTTGAAGTTTTAACCATATTCTAGGACTTGATAGTTTGGATGGAACACTTCGATACTACGTGTCTATATGCATATAAGTACATATAGTATGAATATAAGCACATCAATGAATTTTATTCAAAAACATCCTAACATCAAACTATCTATAGGATAAGCATTTTTTTTATTTGTATTTGCTATTATTAATTTCTAAGAGTGTATATGTGAATTTGATATATTAATTTTATATTCCTTTGTATTAACGTCTCCCAGGGGATGGCGATTTTTTGCTTAAACATGTACAAGTGTTCATATATACAGGTAAGTTGTAAATACAATTTGTGTGCTTTTTATAGCTGTACAAAATGATTACAATCAAACTGCACGCAATAAATAATAGTACATTTATACATTTTAGTGCCGCTTATTGCTGACATCTTCTACTTTTATCTGTAACACACACAAACTCCAATATCCTATGCTTCAAACTGAGTAATAACGACGACTATTAGTTTTTTTGCGTTGTAGTCCAAATCGGACCTAGGCTGTCTCAATTTAGAGGTTCCTAGATCACACACAATTGGACACGCACACACACACACACACACACACACACACAGGCGGTAGGACTCCTCTGAACAAGAGATCAGTTCGTCGCAAAAGCCGCAAGCCACAACAAACACAGCAGAAGAAGAGATTTTAATGACAACATACCAAGCGTTTTATGACATCTCCTACTACAAATCCTAGTACTATCGACAATTGTTAACCATTGCAGGCGTATTTGATGACAGAATATAAAGCCTTATCTTTAAGCGTGCATGTACGTACTCTATTGCGTAAAGACATTATTCTTAGAAGTAATATACACTTATATAGACCGCAACAGGCCTTTATTTCTATATCGACATTTATTTTATACACACACACACACACAAACGCATATATATATATATATATATTCTTCTACACAGATTTTTCATTATGGTGAGTATTTAAGAAAATACAAGGATATGTTTTATTTCTACCTTTGTTCAGTGTAACTGCACTTTGTCTAACTTTGCAACAACAGAATTGCATTTGCGATACATACAAATAGAGCTCAGCGAGGAATTCAAAATCGCCTATAACTTTCTTGAATAATAATATGATTCTCCAACCTGGAAGAGGAGTACGTATTCCATTCTTCTTTAATTAAAGCAAGTTCTACCTACGTAGTCGTGCGTAATTGGCATTATCATGATATGTGGATTGCTATTTCTGCATTCATTCAATTATATTTGTGTTTCTCTGGAACACCCACGCTGAATCGAATATTCTTGTAGGCAACATAAATAAATGTCTCAAATGTTGCTCATAAGGACAAACGTAACGAGACAGACAACGTACGTCATATTGAGGTGCGTGTAACGTTTGTTGCAGTGGAAAGCAAAAAGTGTTATATATTCTGTGTGAGTGCTTGTAGATTTCGTTGTCTAGCATATAATGCGCATGTGCCATATTGTATTTTTTGGCCTGCTCGGCTCTACAAAGTGTTTCCACATTATGTCATAAATGGGACGGTATTCGAAAAAAAAATTATTGAACACAAAAGTGTTTTGTGATTTTCTCTAAAATGTTTGTCCGAAACAATTCTCTTTCTAAAAAGAAGTGAGCGAGACATGATCAGAAATGTATGTATAATTATCATCGTGTAAAGTGCCTGTTATTCTCCCCACTTTAATGAAACTTGAATTTTCTCGACCGATTTTCAAAAAATTCCCAAATATCGACGTTCATGAAAATCCGTTCAGTGGGAGCTGCGTTTTTCAGTGCTGATTGACGGACAGACGGACAGGCACGACAAAACTAATGGTCGCTTTACATAATTATGCCAACTTGCTTAAGAAGACTTTCGGCCTCTTGCCTAAGCAACAGTTTGGTTAACATTTATTGGTGAAGTCTTGTGGGCATCCCTTTTTTTTTTTTTTCGAATTTGGGCAACTTTACAGCATATCGCGAAGACACAGTTAATTTATTCAGCCAAACTAGACGCTTGTTTTAAGAGAGGCCACGGCTGCTTCTCTTTCACTTCTCGCACAAAATATATTAATAACTTTTCTTTCCCAAATTACGTTTTTAAAGACACAAAACTAATCTTTTATTGTTACCTAGGCAATAAGTCCTGAAGACTGTCAAGTTAACGTTATTTAATTACCGGTGCAATTTATGTGCCTCTAGAGTAAAAGGTAAATCAGTCCCATTACAGGCCCAAGGTGCCCAGAGGGTTCCAGGAAGGCAAGGTTCCCAGATTACGTGACAATGGCCCAGGATGGTGGTAAGGTTGTCAGCCTTACGCACCGGCTGCCTTCCACCCCCAGGAAATAGTCCTGGCACTCCCCTCTGCTAGAGGCCGAGTCGACCCCAGGGCCACAAGTCGATCGGAAGGACCATGTCAACGAAAAATCCAAATGACACCATCTGGAATTGAACCAGCGACCCTCCGACCCGCAGCACAACACCCCAGCCACCGCGCCACCGCGGTCCCCTGTGCCTCTAGAGTACCCATCGATATTATATATATATATATGTGTGTGTGTGTGTGTGTGTACACTGTAACGAGTACAAAATATATTGACAAATAATTCTTTAGTGTCACAGACTTGTCAGAAGCGAAATTTTAAAAGGAATTTCATGGCAGAAGAGAAACCAATAACTGTCAATAACTATCACTCTAAAAGCTTCGAATCATTTGATTCTCTCCCGTCACGCAAATCTCATAAGAAATTAATTCTCAGATCTAATCCTGTATACTACACAGTGGCGCAAAAAGAACACATTTTTTCAAATAATTTTAAATTTTTTTTATTTTCAATATAAAAAAAATTATGTTAACACGAAAACAACCTGTAATAAATGTAGTTTTGATTACTTACATTGATTACTAAATTAGGAAAATTATATAGGAAAGATTGCGTCCTTCTTGCCGTACACACGTCCGGAGCCTCTCCTCAAAGTTCTTCATCACATTTACTAACATTTCTTGTGGCACAGTTGCAATTTCTTCGCAAATGGAAACTTTCAAATCGTCGACTGTACGAGGTTTTCGAACGTAGACTTTTGATTTGAGGTAACCCCAAAGAAAGAAATCGCAGGCAGATATAAAAACATGCGTTCTTTTTGCCCCACTCTGTATATTTTAAGTATGTTATGCGAAGTAATTGTAAATTCCTTCAAAGAAGTAAGTGGTAGACTTTTAGAACCGGCGTATGCTAAGAACTTGAGAAGAATCGGCGTTCCATTCTCGGCAGAGCAACAGATTTTAACATTCTCAAAACATTTCGCAACAAAAAATTCAAAAACCAACGTCAAACCCTAAACTTGAAGCTGAATAATTAAAATTTGACTGTACTGTACATACACTGGTAAAAATTCAGTGTAGTTGAGTTTCGTACAATCTTCCAAACTTTAACTTCAACTGCCCCGTTTATTGCGGCCTGAATAAAGAGCAATTAAATCCTTTATAATTCTGGTTAAGTTCAATTCCTTGGGTGAAAGAATTTAACTAACGAACTAAATAACTAACTAGAGCCATGGGAAAGGGTATTTATTGAGAAACTCAGTTAGGTACTTAACTAGAAATTTCATCACCGCGTTCAAAAAGCACCAAATTTTTCCCTCTTCTCGGCCAGTTGAGTCCCGTCTATACCACCCTAAAATTAGAAAGTGAGCAATGTAAATCAATGAAACTGGAAATTAACAAGTTAAGAAATATACGCATAGTACTGTCGCCTATTTTTCTCAGAAAACTTAATACTCACAGAAAAGTTTTCATTTTTGTCTAAAATGTTTGTTCGAAATATCTTCTGTTGCGATGAATCATTATAGTTACGCCTCTGTAAATTTCCAGATGCAGACATGTAGGTAGGTCTTAAAGCAAAATTTTTTATCGTGGGCACATTAAAAAAAATAAGAATGCTTCGAGTAATTTTAGTGCAAAAGCCCAATACCAAATCTCATGCAGTTCTTTCGAGAGTCCTCTTGTTGATATGGGAGTAGATATAAAAATCGGTCATGTAGACGATACTAGGCGTACTTTGTTACGTCCTGTTGCGAACTCCCAATAAATAAACCCTAAATCTCTTGTTCTAATTTTGCCGGTGTCATTCCACCGTACCAGCTGTTATTAGTTATAACGCATCCTCTTGGGTTTTCTGGGACTGATAATGGTTTTATATAAACAAGAAAGGCTACTGCCATGCAAGGTCTGACAAAGTCCTATAATTTGTTACGGCACATGTGACGTAAATGTATGCGCTGCTGTAAGAAACAAAATTCAAGTACCACTGCACCCCGCTTATTCGTCATTATTGCATAGTCAAATGCCCACCGTATCGAACGTTCGAAAGATAAGTCTAAGACTTAAAGATAAACATTTCATCGTGTTCTTATAGCTAACGAACCTTGCAGCCGTTATAACACCAGCTTCGTATCCGTAGCGTCGTTGGATCGATTATCGATTGGCGACAGACAATTTTATGGAGTATTTCGTGAGTTTTCTGCAGTCTATCCACACATGTTCTAGAATAGCAGTTAAGTTCCCAAATGTGTCAACATTGCCTTCTAAATCGTCCTTCAATTCCATGTCATTTCTCACAAGGTAGGTGAAAGAGTATACAAAAATTCTCTGTTATATTCCGAACGTAACGATTTGGACTCATGCCCTGTACTTCTCCACTTGGTAGAGAACGCATAAGTTTGTTCGGTCTAATAATAATGTCTAAGGGAACCCATAGTAAATAAAGCAATATACATAAGTTATTTGAATAAAAGAAAAAGAGGGAAAATTTTGTCCAATACTTCGCTAGTCAAATAAAAAATAAATTTCAAATACCCAAATGGAGAATACAATAGTCACGTGACAGGTCGACATATTTTAACGGATCTTTCTGTTCGTGTTGACTCTACCGATTGTAAGTTTTTACTGTAAAAAGCCCCACAACAGGGCTCACTTTGGTGCTCAATCTAACGCGGTAGAGTACGAAGTACCGGTAAAATGTTACTGAGAAATTCCCTCGTGATTTTTTCAGCGTACTTTTTAGTGTACGTCCAGGCTAATAATTTTTCTGCGAAGACTGCGGCTTGTATTACAACAGACATCGTTAAATTGTACCACATACATTACATTTACTTGCTACATTCTTCAAATGGAGAAGGTAAATTCTTACGTATTTTTTGTCATGTTGAGAAAGATTTTCAAACCTATTCGATTCATTTTCCTATGTTGGGCATGAGTTATTATCTATGACTACTATTTGAATCTTCTTAGAAATGCAAATTTTATAGTCAGTTACAATGTATATAAAGAAAATAAATTTATTTGTAACCTAAAGGCCCGCACCGAAAAGGTTAACTGCATTTTCAGTATGTGTGTACTATGATAAGAAAGATATATTTTCGAATCTTTGGTTATTAAAGAGTACTGTTTTCAATTCCATCCAGAAACACCCTTACACACTTGATGTGTGGTTGACCGTGCATCGTAGTTCAATGTGGATTAAGAAACCAACTAGATGTCACTTAGTATTATATTTATTTCTCCTTTATAAGTTGCTCTTTATAAGTTGCTCAACATGTTTCG
>Ga0123357_10005308_pt1 | contig 15391 bp, 6 predicted proteins | sample TergutEmb28metaG_FD_89873 | JGI IMG/M metagenome (GOLD analysis project Ga0123357, IMG submission 89873) | Embiratermes neotenicus P4 segment gut microbial communities from Petit-Saut dam, French Guiana - Emb289 P4 | ecosystem: Host-associated > Arthropoda: Insects > Digestive system > Gut ... | reverse complement strand
GGTGTTGGGGGTGATAGTGGAAAAAAAAAGACAAAAAGGGGAAAAAAGAGGGAAGAATAGTGAAAATATTATAGAAAAAAAAAAAAAAAAAAAAAAAAAAAAAAAAAAAAAAGAAAAAAAAAAAAAAAAAAAAAAGAATAGAGAAGGGGGATTTCGCACGTTGCAGGAATGAATTCTCGCGAAGTTAAAATAAACATTGGCTATGTATTTGAAACGTCTGGTGGATGGACATTTCCCTTTCTATTTCTCCTCACTTCTCATCATTATTTGGTATTGGACAGTCCGAGTGTAAAGAGAGTGTCACAAAATCAGTGAATTTGAACTACACTGTCTTTCAAAAACGCATAAATGTATCGATATAAGCAAATATTAAAAAGATAAATACTTGTAATTAGTCGATATTACTCCTGTAAGAACGCAAAATATCGTGTCGTGGTAAATAAAGTACGTAACCAAAAATTAGGCTTATCACAACAAAATATTACCAGTTTTATATTTAAAAATTTCATTTATAATTATTTCAACGCTAACCATAGCACGGTGCTTTGCCAAGCTGTAGATAAAAGAGACGATTTGCACATACAGACCAGAGGGTAGCTGCAAATATACTGAATCAAGGGTACCGAATTTTAGTAACTCGTTGCTGTAAACAGCTCATTCATTAGTATTCAGCCTTGAAGGCCGGGCTTGGCAGGAATCAGGGCCCAGTCATGTGACCGGTATGGCTCTGGCACACTGCATTCTGGGCAAGTTCTTGGGGGTAGTTTGCCATTGCTTTCCCCCGTGTAAACAGCTAACATGTTATAAAAGGTTACACGGTGCCCCCGAAATTGGAGGACTCTTGTTAACACGCTAATGAATCTTCGATTTCCACAAAAGGCAAAGTATTTCTTCAGAAACTGACTAATAATGCTTTAACTTGTGGAAAGGGATCTGCTCCTTAGAGAGACACAGATTGCTTTATCTATTCGCATAAAAGACATAAGTTATAAGTACGTTTGGAAAAGAATTATTTTCTGTGAAATTGGTGTAATGATTCCAAGTGTCGCAAATCAATGCATATAATTTATAATTTATTAGAAGTTGTATTTCAGTGGTTACAATTTTGCCGAATATTTTTAAGTATCTCTATCGAATGCATGACTGACAATTTAAGCGATTTTTATAAGACGCTGTATATAAAAGCTACCGTTCCAGGCTCCATGTCACGTAGGTAGCAGCTGCGCTGAGCAGAACGTGTTACCGGGTTGCTACGTCGGTGTGTCGCACGCGAAGTGTACCACATGCGAATTTTCGACATCGGAATGATAGAAATATGTCTGGTGCCCGCCTACGGCATTTAAACATTTGAACAAGATAGCAAATATGCATACAATGTAAAACTGCCAGGGGCCTTCGGAATTTTGTATCTTGGAGCCTTCTCAGAGATCAAGTAATTTAATCAAATGGGGTCACAATTACTGGTGTTTGTAGCTACTACAAAAGGTTGTTGCTATTATTAGGGACTGCCGTTATATTTTCTGTAAGATATTATTAATTATATGTCTACATTGACAATGTTTTTATTAAAATTATCGGGAACATATTCACGTAACCTCAAAGTTTCTACTCGTCGAAGTATTGCATTTTCTGAATTACTGACAGTATTTCGTAGAATATTTATAGATACATTCTTAGCTCACCTAGACGACAGATAGTGTAGTTATACATAGAAACAATAAATGGAAAATGTTATGTTTTTTGTTTATATTTTGGCTTGATTGTGCATTGAGCAAACGACAATAAAACTGATTAAGGCGTAGGAAAGTGACATCCAAATATCAAGCCTAAGTCATCGATTATTGCGTCACACCATAAAAAGTTTAATCTAAATTATGTGGCGTCTTATTAATATGTAATAATAATTCGTATAACCTATTATTGTTAAATATAGTGACTGTAATTAAGATTTAATTATCTGCCGTTCAAAATGTATCCTAAATTAACGTCAAAATTCTAATAATTCGAAAGCCGTAAGTGTTATATACTACAGCTATAATTTCATTTGTTTTTAGTTACACGGCGTACAGGTCGCATCATTTTCGCGCCGTACTATGTTATATCATCTGTGGCATGAATGTCTCTGGCTGATTTTTTGTTATTAATTTGTAAATGGAAAGGCTTTTTTTTGACATTTATATAGCTTGTCATCCGTGAGTTTACTTTCTTTATTAATCCTATCCGAAAATGTTTTATTACAATCAGGTTTCAGTGCGCTGCTATAAATATATTGTGTTATATAAAATGACTTATTTTTGCCCGATTGTAACTAGACTTGAGTTTCTTGACACAATTAAATAAAACTCAAATATGAAAATAATGTCACAAAAATCCGCCCAGTTGGAGCCGAGTTGTTGCATGCGGACAGACGGAGAGAGGCACAGACAGGCAAAAAGAGAGACAGTATTCGCCAACGCACCTGTAAACCAAATGTCAGGTTTGTTTATACAAAGTTTGGTGCTTCAATTGCTGGCCTTCATTCTTACATAGTAATAAAATTTAATTAAGAACAATGCTACAACCAGTACCATGACAAGGCTATAAGCTAGACAATAAGGAGCTAAAGTTTCAAAATCCTCTAAGAGTAGAAAAGTCTTAAATTTTTCATAGTCCAGGGGGAAGCGACTGTGCATGTATCTACCATTGACGTGAATATAATATTCAGGTTAAAATGCGCGAATCCCTGAGTCCACTCTCAGCACAAGTCGTGGCACGGTGCTTAAATAATTATAAGACATATTTTGCTGACGTTTGTTCCACAACTGCTTTCTGAAATGCTCACATTTTATGCCTAAAATTCCAAATACCAAGAGCTAAGCTTGATTAACGCTGGTTAGTTTACTCAGTGTATGTGCAGACACTTTCCACCGCACGTCCAAAAGGACACACCAAGTTAAGTGTCATCGAAATTTAATTCCAACCACAGGCATACCGATAACAATATCAAATATGGGACACATCTGCAAAAATAGAAGATACCACACCAGAAGACGGCGTCGTCATACAAAGCACTCAGACGTTTGTTTTATGACCACCTGTCACGTGGCCCACACGTGTTGTCGCAGAGCGATATGATGGTGACCATAATATGCAAGTACTTGAGTCGTGTTAGAAGTAATGCTGTCATAATAAAGCTTCTTCTAGATTCCTAAAACATAGAATCAATTACAACAAAATCCAGCAGTACCATTCCTTTCTTACTTTCATATTGATCATTCCATGCATTGTAAATGATTTACAAATCTTTACGTTACCAACAAATGCACAATTCTGCAATTATGTATTTCACTCCTCATTAGCTCCTACCTCTTTCGGCTTAACTGCCATCATCAGGGAGCAAATACCCATACTGCTAGAAATTACACCAATAAAATAGTCTTACAATGTTTATGCGTATCAAATGTACAGATTATGTTTAAAATTTACTGTATTTAAAATGTTATAAAATGACACTATAAAGTGTTATTGATTATAAATTTTTATACAATATGGTAGTCGTCTTTGCTTATAATTATTTCCTTGCCAGCCTGGTTTATTATTCTAAAAGCATCTATTGCTTTATGATTCGAATTGGATCGTGACGTGTAACATGTATGTTACGTCTTGTTTGTCTAAGTGCCTGCGCTTCAGACATACAAGACGTAAAATACAGGTAAACTTTAGCAGTTTCGGTTAATATTAGCTCCTTGATGTTGGCAGTTAAGCCGAAAAATGTAGGAGCTAATGAGGAGTGAAATACATAATAGCAGAACCACGTAGTTGTTGGTGCTGTATGGATCTGTATTTCATTCTTATTTTATTAGGACTACTTGTCTCTTTATGGATTTACCTGTTTTCATTTACCTGTCGCTTCTCTCTTCCATTACATGTGTTTCGTCGCAATATCACAAAGAAATAGGCCATAGGGGAGAGAGGCGGGGCGAGGCGGGATATGAAAATGATCTTAGAGAAACGCAACATAGGTGTAAGGGTATGGATTAGATCCGAATGGTTCAAGAAACAGTTCAATGACCGACTTGCCTAAGCACCCACAACGCAAGGAATTCCCGACCAGGCTATTGAATAATATATGTTAGGTCTTTTAATGGAAGAACCTGTTCTATGAAGCTAGTTAAAAGGGGATTAATTTGAATGAAAAAGAAGCTAGTTAATTAGACTACTTATTTAGTTTGTTAGATAGTTCAATAGTGGGGGTGTATGATCAAAGGTAGACCTTAGGTTGATTTCCAGGGCAGATAATGTGTTTGGGGTGTGTGGTGAACAGAGTGACATTTAGAGAGGATTTCACAGGGGTATTTCGATTCCTCTCCGCAAGCAAAGCTCCACAGGCTCCTGTCATCCCCATCTGACACAATAGGCTCATGTGAGGCCCCAGCGCATAGGAACTAAGTGTTACCCAGTTTCCGTAAATAGCTAGTTATTTTTATAAACGTAGGCTTTATCTTTACACAATTATCAAAATTAGAACAAAGCACGTATGATATAAACTTAAAACTCAAAAAAAAAAACTACGTCACATTTCATTTTATAACGTTCTTACTTACTGAAATTGTGAATAGAATCTATTGGTGCCGAAGTCACTGGATAAGGCAATGCAACTAGAGAAGGGAAAGCAAAAGAGCCGTCCGTTATATTGAGGACAACAGAGAAAGTATGGCAGTCAAATATGTGATGAAGTATGTATCTCGCAAACGTCGGGTGTAACGATTTGTTATTTTTAGCGTAGGCTGGAAAAATAAGACGTCATCAGAAAAAAAAAACACAGCTGTGGCCATAGTATTCAATAGTACATGCACCGGAGAATGTTTAATAGAATGTGGTCGGTGAATTTTGTCTGTGTTATAGTAACACGCTTATGACACGATAGTATAGTAATGCAATTATAATAGAACAAGATGTGAATCCGATTTTTATTGGACCGTGCATCATTGTGATAACTGAAGAATAAAAAATATCCAACTAGATGCCACTTGATATTTTATTGTACTTCTTATTGGTTCAACATGTTTCAAGCATTACTATGCCCATCATCAGGAGCTCGCGACTATGATGTTGTTTACCACATTGGTTGTTTCGTTCTTGGTTTGCTGTACGTTGGAGGTTAGGTGCAGTTAGGCTGGAGTGGTGTTCGGGTTGCAGTCTGCAGCCTGCAACCCGGACACCACTCCAGCTTCTGATAATGGGCATAATAATGCTTGAAACATGTTGAGCCTATAAGAAGCACAATAAAATATCAAGTGGCATCTAGTTGGTTTTTTGATTCTTCAGAACGAGATGTATTTAAAACATGATGCACCAAGTAGAATTTTAGAGAAGACATAGTTCTTCTGGAAAGTGACGCCGTGTCACTTGATAAAAGTTGCCGGCATGTCGCAGTATTAGAGTGCCTTCATCTTCAGCGCCAAGAAGTCTCAATCTTTCTGTACTGTTTTGACCTTAAGATTAAGGCGTTACGAGCATTAGAAATGTTTTAATAATTCATCTACCGATAGAATGCAGGATTCCACACTAACACTGCTGTGAGGAACTGAGTGTACGCAGGAAATTTATAGGTGTTTCCTAAATACACCTGAACAGAACTGGCCAGGTTCAACCCACAAGAGGACCACGTAATTCGATAAGGACTAGCCTAAGGACCGCACTTGTGCATACGTGTATAAGAAAATGGGGGGGACTATATTTAATACAGCGCCTTTATTTACAAACATTAAGTGACGTTTCAAGTGTGGTCGTACGACAAATTACAACTTACGGCTTACAAAACTGTACAAGACACAAAGAAATATTGCATACGTGAGCAAGACCAACTAGATGGACACTTTTTCTTAAAAAAAAAATTATTTCAATGAAATTATCCTCGACATGTTTCGAACAAATAATTGTTCTTCGTCAGGATATCTGTACAAGCAGCTTACAGTTTTTCAACATGCATAGTATGAGAAGTCTAGTCGCTGACAATATACGATTGATACTGGGTCTGGACAGTGGTAATGTGGGATTATATAATAATAATAATAATAATAACAACAACAATAATATGACATTTCCACTGCCCAGAAACAGTATGAATCGTATCGTGTCAACGGCTAGACTCCTAATACGATGCATGGTGAAATACTATAAGCTGCTTGTACATATCTCCTGACGAAAAACAATTATTTGTTCGAAACGTGTCGAGGATAAATTAATTGAAATAAAAAGATTAAGAAAATGTTTGCATCGTGTTGGTCTTGCTCACGTGTGTGTATCACGATGCACGGCTCAGAAAATGTAAATAAATCCTGGTTCACTGTGTGCTGTCTTCAGAGTGATGTGTTAGAGTTTGTAAAAATGTTGTCTCCTAATAAAGTTGTCACATTATGTTCTGCAGATCTACTATATTATGTTCATTAAATTGTGTTAAAGAAAATATTCAGGTGACCGAGCGCCGCAAATACTTTTCTCGAGGGCCGTATGTTGGTCAGCCCTGCACTAGAGCATAAAGGAACGTTACTAAGTCAGGGAAAAGAGCATGTAGCGATTTCAGAATGCGTGTTCCTAACGTGAAGATTGTCTTAAATGACGAGGCATGTGTTTTTGCAATAAGAATTAATCTGGAGACCAGCTAGCTCGATTTAGATGTTTGATTTTCCACAGGGGCTCTAAATAAATACACAAAATTTGTCCTGAAATAGTCCACGGCTGTTTCCTCCCGCATCATCCCGGTTAACAGATGATTAATAATAATCCAGCAAAACTCTTTTGATTCCATATAAAAATAAGTCAGCATATAACATTACATGGTGGTTGACAAAAGATCTATATGTAACTACGAACAGTTAATCTGCTTCTCATGATCAGTTCGATGTCAAAAGAAATGGTCTTTCTGCAATAATACGTATAACAGCTATTCCATAACGTATAACATGTGAGATTAGGCTCTTCACCGTTTGCCGCAAATTGAACAGGCTATTTCAAGTGGTATCATGATTCACTTACACTAGGAAAGTATTTGGTTAAAATTTCTCCTGATGCGTTATATATTCTAATGTTTGTTAGTGGTTTTACTCAGTTGCTTTGAGCGCATCCGGGCTTGTATACGGAAATAATTCACACCTACTTCCATCTCATTTTTTTCGGACCAACCTATATTACTTCCCTCCCTTCCGACGCAAATTTCTTTGCGCAGTTACTTTAAGTGAAATCCCAATTCGCTACGAACATTACTTGTGAAAGTAACATCACACATTGGATAAAGGAAATTCTGACCACTTAACCGGTAACAACCTTATTGCTGGATCATATAGGCCTAAGCCTCAAGCCTCTTGAGATTGATTGACAAATAAATTAGCTCTTAAACCGCCAAGTCCGAATATATCGACGCTAACAAGTGTACAAAGTAACAAGCGTATCTGTCTTATTCATTACGTAGATAGCCACAATCTCCTGTTCATTTTCGAGGTTGCAAACGCTTACTTGTGTGTTATACGAAGCGTAAATTTGAACATACCCTAAAACAAAGAATTTTTGTGTATTACACATACAGTGGAACACAACTATATTTCACCTAGTAGTACAGTAGGAGTACAAATACATGTTTCGGCCCTATATGTGGGCCATCTACAGGTTGTGATTTAACTTACTGAGCAGCTATACAAGACTTGTGGTGGTGTTCTGTTATAACATTGCTTAGCCTGTAGAAACAAGTTTTGATGTAAATAACACAAGAAAATATTGACTGACACTTAAGTGACACTTAAGTGACACTATGATATTATTGATAGAGTTTTATGAACTATAACATTATAACATGCTAGTTTTAAGTATATTAACACCAGTATTAATAATGATACTAATTGTAACATATCCTTAGCATAAGAATAGTAACATACTTTGACATATGTACATAAAAAACTAATGATAATTCACTTATAACAGTCCTAGGTCACGGTACCCACTATTGAAACAACGAGATCTCGTTCCCTCCACCCAAATTCCATTACCCTAAAAGAACACTCCACACATCTTGTATAGCTGCTCTGTAAGTTAAATCACAACCTGAAGATGGCCCACATATAGGGCCGAAACTTGCAGTTGTGTACCTACTGTACTACTAGGTGAAATATAGTTGTGTTCGACTGTATGTGTAATACACAAAATTGAACCAACACAACGGGGAAGACGCACCTCAAAATTGAATATACCCTTTTCTTGGAACTTTCTACGACACCGAGATGTAGGTTTCACACAACGAGAAGTCATTTTCTGTGAAAACTTAGGCCCTGCATTAAGATGCTGCGAATCAAAACACATATTTACAGAACAGTGCATGTTTACAAAATTGCTAATTAGAATGTTTCCGGGAGAGTTTACACGCCGGGAGAGACGTCACTCTTCCGGATTGCGAACTTTGATTCTAGAAGGAAGTTGCGCGTGTATACCACTGTTGGATTAATTATGAAAAGGAAAGTTAACGCTTTTGCTGGTCTCTCTTGATTATCTGAGATTTACAGGTGCCGCTAAAGTCAGGTTAGCGTGGTCCTTCATGTAATTTGGAGGACGCTCTTATTTCTCGTGTCACAGTGTTCGTTCAATGTGTGTGTGGTTTCTAAGCAATTGAGGATCAATTAGCGGTCTTAACATGAAATTTGTCAAGGTTTCAGCCATACTGAATGTCTATAAGCCTTAGAGGAAAGTGCGGTGGCATTCCTTCAGAAGTGGTACAAATTGCATAGATTTACGAGGGAGATATAACACACCATGCAAAACAGCTGTTATTATGGATCTAGAGTAAGATATAATATGTATATATGTATTTTCTTAAGTACTTTAGCGTGCTTTAGACTAACACAGTGTCAGTTTTTAATTTATGACAGTCCCGTTACAGGCCTGGAGTGGCCCAGAGGATTCCAGAAAGTTAAGGTTCCCAGATTTCATGACAACGGCACCTGATGGTGGTAAGGTTGTCAGCCTTAGGCACCAGCCGCCTTTACCCCTAGGAAATGCTCCTGGTACCCATTTCTGTCAGAGGCTAAGTCGACCCCAGGGCCGTAGTGCGATCGGAAGAATTTAATGAAAAATTCCAATGACATCAGCTGGGATATTTTTTCTATTGTTCACTTATGTTTACATGGATTCTTTCGACATAACAGGGCGCGTTGTCCTCCTATTCGATTAGCTTGTGGTCATAAAACATGAAATGAAGCAAGACGGAATGGGTACTTGGATCGAACCAGCGACCTTCCGATTTGTAGAACAGTACCTAAACCACTGTGCTACCGCGGTCCCCCTTTTAATTTATACAGCCCTGTAAAATATGCCATAAGTTTAGTGAGAAAATTTGGTGCAGCACGTTGTCGGCGATGGCATTTGTAAAAACCGACGTTAGCCGTAAAACATTTAGAGCAAGAAGAAATTGGTGCTAGAGGAGCATTTGGATATTATGGGATCCCACAAAGTACACCTGCCCTCAATAAGAGACGGAAATCCCCCAATTTCCACAGAAGTGACTATGCCCATCACAAATATCTTCTAACACTATGAGCACAGAGTTTATTTCAATGAGCACGTTAGGGCTTTCCTTGGCCGGGTTCTTACCGGCGAAAACGGGTTCGATCTCGGGCCATCACATGTGGGATTTTAAGTGGAAAAAAATCACTCGGATCGGTTTCTGTTCAAGTACTTTGGTCTTTCCATCACTGTCACTTCACCATTTCTCCATATTTCCGAAAACAAGCGGAAGTATCGTTAAAGGTTACAGTACTTAAATACTGTAAACATCGGGCGCAGTTGTGAAATGTATTGAGGAAGTTCAGAAGAGATCCCAGTGGTGGCCTTTGTTAAGCACGACGACGAAATTTCGACTTTCATAAAGTCAGGGAATTTACCGACTGTGTGAAAATTTGTCAGCTGCTCAGAGATAACCCTGTACCACAGACTTCGTTGGTGTATAGCCTATAAGTCACTAGTGAAATATCTGGAAATTCATCACCTTGTAAATTCACAACTTATTAGAACCTTTGCTCAAGTTACACCCAATGAAATGGAAAAGCATATATTAATATGTCATTTACATTCAGAGGTAATAATTGTAAAGTTTTCATGTGCTTAATTAAGCACCAATCCTGAAGTCATATGTGGAAATGAAGAAATAACCACATGTAATTGCATTTCTTTTATCGGGTGCCACTTCCTTTTAAATAATATCTTGAAACGTAACTTACTGGTAACTACAGATCACGTATCTTTATCGTTGCACCGTGCATTTCGTACAGTCATTTAATCAGCACACCAACTAATGTACGTAGTGCACATTTGTGCATTAGTTGGTGCGCTGATTAAATACAGGTCATGTATTTTGTCATTTAGCCTATTTGTAAGACAAACTGCAGTTGAAGGTGTAGGTCTGTATGCGCTTCATAATTTACTGTCCTTGTGTCACATACGTCTATTGAGAAGTAATTTTTATCCTTCCTTCCTCACTTCTTTTCCTATTTTACGAATTGAACACGATGTTATTGTAAGACTCAAATTCCTTGTGAGACAAAGGATCTCCTCATACACGAGGCAGGCTTCTTTGGCTAAGGATCAACACATTGAAAGGCCTGTGTCATTGCAAGACAACACAAGGGGACTGCTGTTTGTGATTCAGTTGTGTGACAGTAGAAGCTGAGGAAACGTGGGTGATGTGGGGAGGATAAGTCTGGCTCGCATTCCTTAGAGGGTTGCAAAGTTTAGTCAACAAACGTAAGGGTTGACAAATGTCTCTGCTTCGAAAGGTATTCGAACTTGCAATTCTAGCATTCAGGTCTTGAATCATTTGTTCCTTAAATCTTTCAAAGCCAAGTTGTGGGAAACCTGAAAGACAATTTATACATATATAATGGGGCGGGGAAGGGGGGTTTTAAATAAACTTGTTAGAAATTTCCCCGTCTTTGCCTCCCTCTTCTTTAGATCGCAGCATTAGGAATATTAAGCAGTAATGTCAAAAGTAATTAAAACCTGAATTGCACTTTAAAAACGTATTTAACAAGGAGCTCCGAGCAGACAATAGAGTCTCCATACCTTTCCCTGTTGCATAGGTAACTAGCCCCAATATTGATTGATATTTATCCCGTTATTTTTTATTTTCTTTCTGTGAGGCACTTTTTAGTTATTAGATATTCTGTTTATGTAAAATTTGTCGGCTGACTTACAAACAGTACATCACACACACTGTGTAGTAGGTTAACGATGTATTTTGGCACCATATGTGCACTTATATTCAACAGTTCTGCAGTTACCACCACCAAACTTAAAGCTAAATTAATTCACACCAAGAATACCGCAACACCAAAGTCGCTACGCCTAAGAAATCTGCGCTTTTGCCAGTCGTTATTATTGTTTGCAAGAATTTGAAAATTGTATATGACATTCAGTTGTCCTACAGAGGCATACTATTGACAGTAAGTTCGTGAAACTAGGCCATTTGCTCTAAAGACTGAAATTTTGGAACTCGCTATCACGAATACAGAATGGCAGAGAAGAACCTTACTTTAAATCTTCTTTCTTAAGATGGAAATTTGGTTTAAAACTGAGTTAATGTTTTGACACTTTTGAGGTTTCCACAGCGATGTGGTTGGGAATTACGTTCTTTTGGGATAGGTAGCTGTACTACTGAGGGATCCATTCCGGACGTTTCGAAAGAAGGTTAGGAATTGATTAGCGTGTCACGCATACTCATATCAGGGGAAAAAAGAAAAATTGAATGAATGCTTTCTAGAGAAATAACATTATTTCATAAGAACCAAACGAAACACATAAACAGGCTACACTGTGTGAACAGAGAGCAATAAATGTTAGTGCTAAAGCGAGCCGTGTGTATAGTTACCACTGTGTTATTAGGTATTGGAACTGGTATTCTGTACACAAAAATTATTGTGTAATAAATTGGATCATTTCACCAATTCTTGTGTTGTGTTCCGCATAAGGCGTGCCACACTTCAGGACGTTATTACATGAGTCTTCTGCATTAAAAAATCTGTATCAGAACGTAACCAATTAGGAGCCGTTACATCGCTACAAGTGTTTAATTTTTTCAAGAAACTCTGCGATGGTGTACGTTATCAGTTTTTTGAACCACTTCCACGCTTATTCCCAGCTCGGGTAAACACTACTTCCACGTACCCCGTATTCGTTCTGGTCCATAGTCCTGGCCAGCGAGGTCGTCACGCCCCTTGACTACTTCTTGTGGAGGCACATGAGAATATGGGCTACCGGCAAAATTGCAAGCAAATGAAAAACTCTTGCAGCGAATCAAGGAATTCACTGACCGCGTAAAGGAAATTGCGAAATTACCAGAAAGGAAACAACACTTTTTTCGACCTCAATATCCTTACGTTAGATTTTCTGGACCAACTTTCTTGCGTCGCGTTCTGTGAATGTTACGTCCTCTGCAAAACGCCTTCATACTTTGCACATTCAAAACAATTTCTTGAAAGCTAGATTTATTAATTCCTGCAACTTGCCACTTCGGTGCAAGTAGCTTTCATTTCAACAAGACCATTCAAATGTTCAGGACCTCCTAGCCGCCAAGTAAACTGCAGCAGAACACATTTGCACTCTCCACAATTTCAAAGAGCATTAATTCCTTTGTCCTCACCATTACATTTTCTCTACTCATGCCTTCACATCTTTATTTCCAACAAGCAAAACCCAGTCAAAAGGTGCTGTTTTGTTTCCTCTATTTTTTCGCGTGCCGGTAAATATCAGTTTCCATTTTCTTCAAGAAAACTTGTGGCTTGTTCCTCGCCTTTTGCATCCCATTCATTAATTATAATTAAAGTTAGTAGTGCATTTTCAATAGGGCTAAAATCATTATTTGATCATAATCTTTCTACATTTTTAACCATTCAATTTTATATTTACATTTTTAGAAACCGGAATTATAGGACATGATGAGTCCAGTCACATTTTATAAAAGTCCACCATTTTGGATGCTTTAGAAATAGCTTCTTCAAAAGGTTTTGTGATTGGACAATGAGGTAAATAATATCGGGTATGTGTATTGATACTTTGATTAAGTACTTTACATTTCAAACGACTGCAATAAAACACCTCTCTGAATACAGTACAGGCAATGTATTTTAAATACAAAAAGTTTCAACAACCTTGTCTTTAAGTTTTCAACACAAATATTGAAGGCGTTGTCATAAACCAAAGAAATGAAATTTAAGATGGTAAGTTTAATGTAATAAAAATTTAACTGACGTTCAAATCTAGTAGGGTAGCAAAGTATTTTTTAAAATCTCTAAAGGCAAGTATTACCCGTCACTGTACTACAGAAACTCCTCCTTACAGACGGTACAAAGAAGACATTTCCGGATACTACCTTGTTTGACTTATGACGGTACCAGATCTTACACTGAACAGACTAAATTCAGTCTTCCTTGGTTTTGGCATGGTTTTACGCTCCGCATTTACCACAATATATGGTACCTTCCTTTCTGTTAATCTTATATTTCTAAATTATTGTAATTTAGAACATACGAAACCTCTGACATGAACACGAATGTATACAACAAAGATGGAGTGCCAGGTGTATCTTTCACGATCAGACTTTGCTCATTTTCTCGTAATTTTGGGTATTGTTAGAAATTCACGTATAGACTCAGAAAGTGATGCTGATTACGCTTTTTTACGGATTGTTGAGTAAACATGGCGGCTGATTTTCTGTGGAATTCTCTGGATTAGACTGGACTTTTCTTGTTCTACTGGCTAATGGGGGAGACACATCTTAGAGAAAATACCGTTTCTGAGGTGGCATTGGCTTCTTGTGGATATATTCCAGTGTATTCTAACCTGAGACACCATTGTTTGAGGTAACAGCACGCATCCATTTAAGGCACGTAGTTTGAGGCTTTTTACAGGATTTTTGAAAACAATCTTCACTTTATCTGCTGTGTGTGCAAGCAATGTACAGTATAAATACTTGCACCGTTAGTTTAAAATTTCCGACTACCATTACTTGCCGAATTTAAAATGGTGATATTATTCGAAATTACATCTCAATTTAGGCAACGTGCATGTTTGAAATAATAAATGCAATTGAAATTTACCGTAAGTCACTACAGAACTTTGGGTTCGGGATCCATAGGAACCAAAAGAAGTATGACTGAGTGTAAAAAAATTTATAGTTTTATATTCACCTCGCCGTGTTGTAAGATATCCAGCCTCTGAAATACAATTATCTGTACAGACACGTTAGGGCGTATTGGCCGACAAGTACAGAATACTGTCGGCATGCCTATTACAGGTCACAAATATAACAGCCACTAACACAGGGAACAAAACTTCGGAATATAAAAATTCGCTGTATCGTTGGTGTAGCCATTAATTAACTTGAAATATTGAAGAGGCATTATTACCCACGAAGTTACCCCATGACGAACTTCATTTACTTCTCCCATTAATTTTTCACAGTAGCTCGCCCATTAAACTAGTCTCCGTTATAAAAAAGGAGCTGAAGAGAATTATTTCAGAACATATTACGGAAAACAGGCGACCGACACACGAATTCGGATCAGACACAGAGATAATTAGCGCAAACAAAGGTGAAGAAAAACAACCTCTATGCGTGGGCACTCCCCTGATCTTTCCATACCCTAAACTTCTTTTTCCTTTCAAAACATCAGCTAAACAAGAAGAAATTAAACACAATGTGCGAAATGTAATCTTCTCCAATATGATTTTATATGTACTTTTAGAAATTAAATGTGTACACATTGTATTCAAGGAAATGGGAATTTAAAAATACGAACATGCAGATTCTCCCACAACAATTGCTATTAAGTGAATAAAACGTGGAAAGCCGAGGCTTGAACCCTAGACTACAACGCGTTAGCACTGCTCATAGGGGATTAAATGTAAGGTGTAGTACCGGCACTACGAACGAACTAACCTGCAGTGGAACTGTAGATTGTCAGCTGCTTCTTTATGACTGCAAATATATCTGCATATTAGTCAAAGAGAATTCATTCATTTAGTAGTCTGTCTTACGACAGGTCCAAAGCCTCTTCCAAATCGAGCTCTCCACATAGTACGATCTAGAGTTTCCTCCTTCAACTGTGAGTATCCTCTCCTTTCCTTAAGGTCATCCAGTAGCTTCCTACGTTTTTTTCCTCGGCTTCCTGTCACTTCTATACCTCCTTTTATTTTTCCTTCAATAACCCGTTGTAGAAGGTATTTCTACGCAAAATGTGACCAATCCAGTTAGCCTTCCATTTCCTTATTTCATGTAGAATATTCCTCTGCTCCTTGACTCTCAGTAATACTTCTTCATTTCTCACATGATCGGTCCAACTGATCTTTTCCATCCTTCTCCAGCACCACATCT
>Ga0123357_10005307_pt1 | contig 15394 bp, 12 predicted proteins | sample TergutEmb28metaG_FD_89873 | JGI IMG/M metagenome (GOLD analysis project Ga0123357, IMG submission 89873) | Embiratermes neotenicus P4 segment gut microbial communities from Petit-Saut dam, French Guiana - Emb289 P4 | ecosystem: Host-associated > Arthropoda: Insects > Digestive system > Gut ... | reverse complement strand
GTACCGGTTCAAAAGCCGGGGCTTTATGTGCGGCCCTGAGCCGCTTTTGCTCCGCATTTCATTTTCAAGGGAAAGGATTGACTGTTTCAACCTGCCCAGTTCCACCGGTTTCAATTCCCTTTTAATTGAAAAAATTCCCCAAATGCAGCCCCAGACCGGAACCCATTCCGCGATTTCGCTTTCCGTATACCCCATTTCCCTGAGCTTGTCCCGTATCCGCAGTATCATTTCCGATTCAAGGCTCCGGAGATCGATTCCCTGGGGGTCCAGAAAAAAAGCTTCTCTGAAAAGCAGTTTGGCGGCCCTGTCATCTCCGAGCAGAGCGTTGACATCCGCCATTTCCGAAAGTATGGCGCTGTCATCACGTTTGAAACGGCCCGCCTCCTCAAAACACTTGCGGGCCTCCTCCCAATTTCCGGCGCCCTTACAGCAGCGTCCAATCTGAAACAGCAGTCCGGGATCCTGTTGGTTGACTCCATCACCCGGAATATTCCGGAAATTATCCAGCGCCAAAGAAAACACAAAACGCTTTATCGCGTATTGGCAGGAATCGGCCGCTTCCGCAGGAAGCGAAGCTTCAGCCGGGAGCGAAGCTTCCATCGGAAGTGAAGCTTCCGCAGGAACTTTGCCTTCCGCCTGAAGGAGGGCCGCTCCTATTCTGTCCAAAAAGTCGTAGTAGAGTTTCCACTGGGACAGAATATATTCCCCACGTTCGTAGGGATCGCGGAAATCATCCAGCCGCTTTAATTTTTCAAGCCACCAGCTAACACACTTAAGGGCATACAATACCTCCCGGTGTTCGTAATCAAGTTCCAGCGCGGTTTTTAGAAAGCCCAAAGCAGAGGCCGCGTCGCCTTCCTTTAGGCTTGCGTACGCTTTGTGAATACATTCTTCCGCCCCGTTTTCCGCTTTCTCACCCATAGCTTGAATTTATGTATAACAACCCTTCATAATTATACAATTTCAGAGGTGTTTTGCAAGTAGCCGATCGAGCGATCACGTGTGAGGCATGCCGGTGCTTTGGACGAGATGGATTCCGGTCGTAATGTAGAGGCGGCAGCTTTGGATTAAGCCTTCCAGTCCTGTGGTACTGCTTTGGTCAATGGTTATCTTTGGCAGTACTTCCACGGGGAGATAGTCCGCAATGCGCCGGCCCAAAGCTTCGGCTATGGTGTTATTGAATATTTTTCCGGACAGTACGATGACGCCTGGATTCACAATCGTTACATAATTGACGCAGATGCTGGAAAGTATCGAGATCAATTCCCTCTGTTTCGCGGGATTATCCTTGTGCCGCAATTCGCCTGAAACATAGTCGACAAGGGGATCGAGGAGGGACTCCATGTACCCGCCGCCCGCCGCGTATTTCTGGCCTTCCTTGCTGTTGATGTCGGCCATAAAGGCGATTTCTCCGGCGAAATAACCTGAGCCCTTGTACAACTGGTTATTGATGATTATTCCCGATCCGATGCCGTTGCCAACGTAGAGGTAAACCATGTTGTCGTTGGTTTCCCGCAGATTGCTATAGTAATAGCCCATCGCGGAGAGTTTTACCTGGTTCTCTACATACACCGCCGCCTTGTACCTTTTGCTGAGAATTTCTTCCAGGTTATAGCCTTCCCAAACCGCGATCTGGGGAATGCCCAAAAGCCGGCCCCCCGGCTGTACCACTCCGGGCAGTCCTATACCGATTATTTTTACCGGCACGGTCGTCTGCTCCGCGAGGAAATCTATTGCCTTAACGGTTGAATCAAGGGCGGTAGCAAAAGTGTTTGCGTCCAGGGGAAAGTTCTTTTCAAAAAGGGTGTTGTTCTGCATATCCGCGAGGCGGCAAAGGAAATGCCCTTCTTTGTAATAACAGGCCAAGAGGCATCCGGAATTCCGGTTTGTTTCGTAGAGCATTGCCTTGCGGCCCACGCCCTTTCCCGTGAGCCCTATGGAGCTGAGCTTTTCGTTCTTCTCAAGGTCGTCGACCAGTTTGCTGATGGTGGGAAGGCTTAGGCCTGTTTGTTTTGACAATTCAGGTTTTGAGATGGGACCGTTTTCAAAGACAAGCTGTTCAATCATGGAGGAGTTCAGTTCTTTAAGTATCTGAGGTTTACCGCTGAATGTCTTCATTAAACTACCCCAAAATTAATAAATAAAGTTTATTAACCAATGATGTACCCAGTTTTGTAATTTGTCAATACGCTTTACAAGAACTAATGGGCGGATTATCATAAATCATGAAAACTCCAATTCCAGCGCCGCTAACGGCGCCGCTGATAGCGCCTTCGCTTTTGGCCGCTGATTTTTCAAAACTGACGGAAGCCGTGGCGGATATCGATTCTTCAGGGGCCGAATGGACCCATTTGGACGTTATGGACGGGACTTTTGTCCCCGAAATAAGCTTTGGCGCCAAGATGGCGGCGGATCTGCGTCCCTTAACCCGTTCTTTTTTGGATGTCCACCTTATGACGGTCCATCCGGAGAACTTAATAGCGGGTTTTGCCCGCGCCGGCGCCGATGGTATTACCTTTCACCTTGAAGCGGCCGTCCATGTCCACCGTATTTTGAGCGCGATTAAGGATCTGGGCAAAAAGGCCGGCGTCAGCATTGTTCCTTCTACCCCGGTAGACGCGCTGAAAGAGATACTCCCCTTCGCGGACCTGGTGCTGGTAATGACGGTTAATCCCGGCTACGGCGGCCAGAAACTTATTCCGCGCTGCCTTGAAAAGATAAAGGAACTGGTCCGTATCAGGGAAGAAAACGCGTACTCCTTTCTCATTTCGGTTGACGGGGGGGTAAACCCCGGCACCGCAGCCAGCGTGAGGGAGGCGGGCGCCGATGTGCTGGTAACAGGAGAAGCTTTTTTCAGGGCCCCCGATAAAACCGCCATGACAGCCCTCCTTAAGGGCCGGTAAACAAAGGCCGAACATTAAATAAGGAGAGATCTGCAGTGAGAGAGAGGTTTTGCCCGGCTTTTTACCGGCTTTTTTGGATCATTATTCTTCTCCTCCCCTCCGTAAAAAATGTAAACGCCGCGCCGCTTTCGCCGGGCCAAATGGAATCCAGGCTCAGGGCGGGCGTTAATCTCTTTAGTCAGGGAAAGTACCGCGAGGCGGTTCCGGAGCTGCGCCGCTTCCATGCGGAGGCCCCTTCCGCGGAACTGAGGGGGGAGGCGCTTTTTTGGATCAGCCTTTCGGAGCTGTCCGCCGGCGAGTACGCGGAAGCGTTACAGGATATGGACGCCCTTATTCAAACAGACCCGGCCCACAGGAGGGTAAAGGAACTGTCGTACCAGCGCGGACGCGTGCTCTACTACCTTGGCCGTTACGATGAAGCGATAGTTCAGCTAAAGGGATACGCGGATTCACTTGCGCCTGACGCGGGAGCTGGATTGGATCCTTCCCTCGGCGCGAAAAAGGTCAGCGCCCTTTACTGGATAGGGGAGTGTCTTTTTTCAATGGACCAACTGGACAAGGCCGCGGATGTATTTCATTCCATCATTGAAGATTATCCGGGAAACGTCAAATACGAAGCTTCGGTGTACCGGCTCGCCCTCATCGATCAGAAAAAAGTTGAGGCCGAACTGCTCAACCTTTTGAAGCTGAGCCATGAAGAATCCCTCCGGAACACAGAAGAATTCCGCCAGAAGGAAATTAACTACGATCAGGCCCTGAACGCCTATCAAAAACGCATTTCCGAAATACTGGCGCAATCCGCGGAAGATGAAAAGAGCCGCACGGTGGATGAAGAATCAGGCGCCCGCTACAGGGAACAGCTTGCCGCGGCGGAGGAAAGAATCCGTACTCTGGAAAATATACTCCGCGAGACAACATCGTCCCTGGACAGTATCCGGAATGCCGCGTCAGTCGAAAGATTAAAAACGCTTAAATCGTCCGCCCAGGATCTGGAGGCACTTATCGCGGGGAGTGGTAAATGAACGTAAAGAGAACGTTTTTAATTTTCTTCCTGGGATTTCTCGTGTTATTTACAACAGGCGCGGCGGAATACCGGAACGGTTCACTCCTCCTCGTCCTGAATGAAAAGAACGGCAGGTTCTCACTTTATACGGACGACGAAAACAGCCCGTCAAAGAGGCTGCCGCTTTTGGCCGATGAAGACCCCCGTACCAGTTTTCTTTCGGTGATGATAAACGATCGCTCCTATAAATTGGGGGATACTTCCGCCTTCAAAATACGTCTGGGCGCCGATGAGCAAAAACCATCCCTGATCTTTGAATCGTCCATTTTGCTGGTGACCGAGGAATTTTCATTTATTCAAACCCGCAGCCCGCTTGGAAATGAGGGGATAACCATAACTATCACCGTGCAGAACCGCCAGGAACGTTCAAATAATTTAGGCGCGCGTTACCTGCTTGATACGTACCTTGGTGAAGGATCGCCAGGTTTTCCGATGCTCAGTAACCGGCAAACCATCGATTCGGAGCTTCTCCTCACGAAAGCGAACGGCGATACCTACTGGACTGACCGGAATAAAAACGTATCGCTCACCGGGACCATCGACACGGACGTATACATCGCCAACTGGAAAAGGTTAAGCGACGCTTCCTGGAAGGCCGATTACCGTCCCGGCAGGAATTTCAATTATCCGCCCTATTCCATGGGCGATACCGCGGTCTGCTACTATTTTGATAGCCGCCCCCTGGCCGGTGAAGAAACCTGGCGTTTTGGTTTTTCCCTGTACGTTACTGTTACCGGTGAAAGCGGCGGTACCCCATCGTCCGGCGGTACGGGAGTAGTGGCCGCGGCGACAGGCCCAGCGGCCGCGCCGGCAGTTCCGTCAGGCGCCAAAACCGACCAGGGCGCGGGTCCCGCTAGCTCTGGTCCCGCGGCCCCTGCTTCCAGAGAGCAGGATCTGGCCGCGCTCAGGGAACTCATGGCCCGCATTGACGATCATATCAACTCGGGTACGGTGACGCCGGAGGAATTGGCGTCCATTGAATCCGCCCTTAACGAACTGCGGGCAAGGTACGGCCCATGAAACTCGACCCGATATTAACAAGGGCTGTCCGCTTCGCCGGGAAGAAAAAGTATGACGCTGCCATAAAAACCCTGGAGAACGAAGCGAACCGCTACTACGGATCTTTTACCTATTATTACCTGCTGGGTGTTTCCTACCTTTATTCAAATGTTTTCGGCGTGGCCCTTACGTACCTCAGGCTCGCGGAGGAACAGAAAATGAGGGATCCCAACGCCCTGCTCGGACTCGCGGTTCTTTACCTTAACCACGGCGATACGGACAAAGCGGTGGACCTTTACCTGGAAGTTCAGACCATTGACGAGACGAACAGAATCGCGCGAAGGGCGCTCAAAACAATACGGAAGTTTCCGGGACCGGAAAATATATCGGCGTGGATCGATTCAGGCAGACTGCATACGCTTTTCCCGCCCTTTCCCAAAGCGGACATAAAGAAAAAAAACCTTGCCGCCGGAATAATAGCCGCCATAGCGGCCGTGGCGATCATTTTGGGGGTTGCCGGGCGCTTCGGTTTATTCTCCCTGCCTATCGGAAAAGACCAGCGGGTCATTCCGGCCGAGATCACCCTCGCAAAGGAAGACCAGACCGCGCCGGTCGAAGTTGGGGGCAGTTACCGTTATGTGCTCACGAGGGATCAGGTGCTGAACGATTATGAGGAAGCCCGTAAGCTCTTTGCCGGTTACCGCGACGAGGCCGCAAAGGTAAAACTGAACCGCATCCTGGAATCCAACGCCTCCGAGCCGGTTAAGAACAAGGCCAGGATACTTATTTCCTATATGACCACGCCGGGTTTCACCACCTTTCAGACCTTAAAGGACGAAGACAAATTTTCCTATAACACGGTTATAAAAGATCCCTTTGTATACCGGGACTGTTATGTGGTCTGGCGCGGTATGGCCAGTAATTTGGTGGTCGAACAGAACCACACTTCCTTTGACTTTCTTATCGGGTACGACACCTACAAAACCCTGGAAGGAATTGTTCAGGTCGATTTTGATTTTGCTATTCCCGTTAACCCTGAACGCCCTGTCGAAATTCTTGGCAGCATAATTCCCCTCGCTTCCGACCGCGACCCAAAAATACGAATCCAGGGCACTGCCCTTAACCAGGCCGGTCTTATGGAACAAACACAAAAGTGAAAGCGGTAGTACAGCGGGTGAGGAACGCCTCGGTATCGGTTGATGGCGCCGTCACGGGCAGCATAGACAGGGGACTCTTGGTTTACCTGGGAGTAGCAGCCGGTGACACTGAAAAAGACGCGGAATGGATGGCCGAAAAGATCGCCTATCTCAGGATTTTTGAGGACGCACAGGGAAAGATGAATGTTTCACTCAAAGACCTTGTTGGCGAAGCTGGCAACGCCGCGCGCGGCGACGATGTGCGTAGTGCCGGAGTTCTTGCTGTTTCCCAGTTCACCCTTCTTGGCGACGCGAGTAAAGGGCGCAGGCCCTACTACGGCGCCGCCGCCGAACCGGCGAAGGCCAGGGCACTATACGAGTATTTTATGGCGCAGGTAGGGAACCAGGGCCTCCTGTGTGAAGCGGGGATCTTCCAGGCTCATATGGAGGTGAGTTATACGAATGACGGGCCGGTGACGATACTGCTGGATACGCGGGATTAACAAGGAGCAACACAATGAAACTTTCGCTTAACAAGGAATGGAAACTGCTTTACCGGGATCTGTCCGCGGGGGCCAATCAGGTTTTGGATGTACTTGAGGCAACGGACTATATCGACGCGGGGAGTTTACCCTGCGACGCCCATGTTCCGCTTATTAACGCGGGGATAATAAAGGATCCGGTGGTTGCGGATTACAGTTACGCCTGCGAATGGATGGAAAAGAAATCCTGGTGGTACCGCAGGGATTTTGAACTAAGCGCGAAGGATCTCAATTGCCGTTCGGTGAAACTTGTAATTGAGAGCCTCGACCTTTTCGCGGATATTTTTATCAACGGAAGGCTGGCCGGTTCACACAAGAGCTGCCATTTCCCTTTTGCCAGGGACATTGCCAAATACCTCAGGGCGGGAACCAACAGCCTGCTTGTCCGCCTGACCATGGGGCCCGAGGAAATTACCAAAGGTGATTATGATTATCTCGCGGAGTATATATGTACCGAAACCGATGGAGGGCGCGGAGATCGCGGCGAAAAGGCGAGGGCCTTACTCCGCAAGCCGCAGTACGTCTACGGGTGGGATTGGGGGCCAAGGGTCGGCACTGTCGGTATAATGAAGAACGCGTGGCTGGAGTTTCAAAACGATGTCGCGGTTACCCGCCTGCATCCTGTTACCCTGGAAGCAAAAAAAGACGCGCGCCTCCGCTTTGAGACAGAATTTGAAAGTCTCCTTCCCATATCAACCCAGGAAGCGTACCTTACCCTCGAGGTAAAGCTCGAAGGCAAAACGGTGTACACCGAAGGCAAAAATGTCCTCGCGCTTTCGGGCCGCAATTATGTGGATTTTGAAGTGATGATTCCGGACGCGAGGCTCTGGTGGCCCAATGGGGCGGGGGAGCAGCCCCTGTACACCGCGGAGCTTACGGTAAAGAGCGGGAAGAGTATTGCCAGGGCTGAGCCTGTCCGTTTCGGCATACGAACCGTGGAACTCAACCTTGAAAAATACGGTGAAAACGATCACCGCTTTGCGGTAAAGGTGAACGGGATCAATATCTACTGTAAAGGGGGCGACTGGATTCCCGCCGATTCAATATACGGTCGGGTGACTCCCGAAAAGTACAGGAGACTTATCAGCGAAGCAAAGGAATGTAATTTCAACATGCTGCGGATCTGGGGCGGCGGAATTTATGAGCGCGACGAATTTTACGATCTTTGCGACGAGGCGGGAATTCTCCTATGGCACGATTTTATGTTTGCCTGCTCCCTCTACCCGGACGACAAGGAGTGGTATCTGGAACTGGTCAGGAAGGAGATTGATTACCAGACCAAACGGCTCCGCGCCCATCCCTGTATAGCCCTTTGGTGCGGTAACAACGAGAACCCCATGATATTCGAAAATTACCTTAAAAAGGATTCCAAAGAACGCGCTTCGGGGGGACTTGCCATCTACAATGAGATCATTCCCGCGATTATCCGGGCCAATTGCCCGGAGATTCCCTACTGGCCGTCTTCGCCTTACGGCGGCAAGGGGCCGAACGACAACGAGGTGGGCGACCGCCACCATTGGGGCGATTGTACCATGAACCCGGATATGGAGAAGCGTATTACGCCGGAGGAATACGACAAGGTAACGTCCCGTTTTATTACCGAATACGGGTACATAGGCCCCTGTTCCGACGCGACCATAAAGAAATACTACGGCGCTTTACTGGTGGTGCACAATGATACGATCTGGAATCTCCACAACAATACCTTTGAAAAAGCAACGGTTCCCGAGGGCATCAGAAAGCACTACGCGGACCCTGAAAAACTCAAACTCAAAGACTACCTTCAGTACGCCCGGCTGACGCAGGGGCTCATGTATTCCTATTCCCTCGAAGCTATCCGTTTCTATCCAAAAAATGATGGCTCCCTTTTCTGGATGTACAATGACACCTGGGGGGAAGTAGGCTGGACCATCATCGATTATTACCTCGACCGCAAGCCGTCGTACTACTACGTGAAACGCGCTTTTGCCCCGGTAAAGATCATTCTCAAGAAATCCAGGGATAAAAAGAAGGTTGAGGTCTGCGGCTGCAATGACACAGCGGAGCAAAAGAAGGTTGAGCTGGAATTTGGATACGTGAGTTTTGGAGGCGCCTACGATACGGTAAAGAAAACGGTATCCCTTCCGGCCTTTTCCAGGGGGCTTGTTCTGGAGTTTGATATGCCCGGGGGAGACGCCAAAAGAGGGTTGATCTTCGCCCGGGGGGAAGGAATACCCCTCGCGATACTCAGAACCGGGCCGTTCAGGAACTATTCGCCCGCGGAAAGCGATGTGACGGTTAAAAAAACGGAAACCAGGGGCAGAGATCTTGTTATTACCCTTCATAGTTCCGGCTACAGTCACGCGGTTTCACTTGGATTAAAGGCCAGCGTTCATCCGGATGATGAATACTTCGATATGCTCCCCGGCGAGGTCCGCACGGTTCTTGTAAAAGACGCGGCCGGCATGAAAGATTCCGTTAAACCGGTTTTCCTCAGCCCCGGAAAGGGATAAAAGGAATTTCCTGTAGCCTCGTTACCTTTATATGTGTAATTTGTTACAGTATAGAGAGAGGATTTTTTATAAAATGAATTTTCAAAAGCTCAAGCGCTGGACAGTATTAGTGTGCTTCGTTATGGTTGCCGCCCTGTTTTCGGCATGTAAAGGCGGTAAGTCGAAACCCGCTTCCTACGATTTTATCAACATCAGTAAAGGTAATGTGGAGCGTTCGGTTTCCGCGACCGGTACAATCAACCCTGTCGCCCAGGTAAATGTACTGCCCCAGATGAGCGGTAAGGTTGAAACACTCAACGTGGATTACAACGATAAAGTTAAAAAAGGGGATATTCTCGCGGTACTTAACACGGATATGCTTAAACTCCAGAGGGAGCAGCAGACCGCGTCGGTACAAAAGGCCAAAGCCAATTTCGATCTGCAGCAGGTTAACTACACCAACCAGCAGCTCCTCGCGTCAAAGAATTTAATCTCGGACTACGAGTTAAAAACCAGTAAAACCACCCTGGATACCACCGCGGCGGATCTTGCCGTTGCCCAGGCGAACCTGAATCAAATAGAAACCGAAATAAACCAGTACGCCTTCGTCACCTCACCCATAGACGGTATAGTTCTTGACCGCAAGATCAACGTTGGCGATACTGTCGTGGACAGTTCAAGCAACAATTCTTCGGCCATGTTTATTTTGGCCGAAAACCTCAACGAAATGCAGATTGAAGCGGCGGTAAGTGAGCTTGACATACCTTCCATTAAAGCCGGGCAAACGGTGCGCTTTACCCTTGAGAGTATGCCGGGGCGGAACTTCACGGGGGAGGTTCAGACCGTGCGCATGGTCCCGGTCGTAACCAACAACGTGGTTTCTTACACGGTGGTTGTTAACGTTGATAACAAAGACAGTATCCTGCTCCCGGGAATGACCTGTTCCTGCGACTTTATTGTAGAACACGTAGAGGACGCCCTTGTTGTTCCAAACGCGGCCCTTCGCTACCAGCCAACGACGCTGAGTGACGCAGAGGTTTCCGAATTGGTTTTTAACGCGAGCATCGCCAACCTGAGTGACGCCGACAAAAAAGCCGCTATAGACGCGAGGGCCGAAGCCCAGGCAAAGGCGGCGCAGAGTACCGGAAACGCGCAGAACCAGGGGCTGGCCGGTCTGATGGGGGGCGCCAATATGCGCCGTCTTTTCAACAACAGATCCCAGGGAAACCAAAACATGCCCCATGAAACTGTTACCATGCGTAATATCTGGTTTATGAACAATGGAAAGCTCGACGTCATGCGGGTACAAACCGGAGTAACCGACGGTACCAATACGGAAATTCGTTCCAAAGAAAACCTTGAAGGCCGGCAGATTATCCTCAGGGAGAAAATAAATGCCGGTAATTGAACTTCGGGGCATCAAGCGCGAATACCGAATGGAGAGCAACAAGGGTGAAGAGGCCATTGTGGTACGGGCGCTGAAAGGCATAGATTTTTCCGCCGAGGTAGGGGAGTTTGTCGCTGTGATGGGGCCTTCGGGTTCCGGCAAGTCAACCTTGATGAACATACTCGGCTGCCTCGATAAGCCAAGCGCGGGTACCTACACCCTGGATGGTATCGAGACTTCCCAGTCCGATTCGGACACCTTTGCCTATATCCGTAACCGTAAAATCGGCTTTGTGTTTCAATCCTTCAATTTGCTGGCAAGAACCACCGCCCTGGAAAATGTGGAGCTCCCCCTGTTTTACCGCCGCCGCCTGGATGAAGAAAAGCGTTTAAGCGCGAAGGGCCGCGAGGAGCTCGCAATTAACGCCCTCAGGACAGTGGGCCTTGATAAGCGGCTGGGACATTACCCTTCGCAGCTTTCAGGCGGGCAGCAGCAGAGAGTCGCCATAGCCAGGGCAATGGTAAACGATCCCGCGTTTATTCTTGCCGATGAACCGACGGGTAACCTTGATACCGGCATGACCCTTGAGATCATGGGGCTTTTCCAGGAACTCAACAACCAGGGCAAGACCGTTATCATGGTTACGCACGAACCGGAACTGACCAAGTACACCAAGCGCGTCATAACGCTGCGGGACGGTGAACTGGTTTCCGACGAGCGGATAAACGAGCGGGGCAGCGCGCTGAAAGATCTTGCCGTATGGAATAACGATCACGCCCTGCTCGCGGGAGGCGCCCCATGAACCTTAGTCAATTGCTTCAAACCTGCCTTCGCTCCATCCTTCGTAACCGTATGCGGAGCCTTCTTACTTCACTCGGTATTATCATAGGCGTTGGTTCGGTCATTATCATGGTCGCGGTAGGCCAGGGTTCCCAAAAGGAAATTGAATCGAGAATAGCCTCGATGGGTACCAATTTGCTGCAGATAGTACCCGCCCGGGTAGCCAACCGCAGCGGTCAGAACGTGTTTATGCGCGCGAACGCCTTTACGAAAGCCGATATACAAAAACTAAAAAATGAATCGACCTACGCCGTCGCAATATCCGGAGTTATACAGTCCAACGCAAACATCACGGGGGGTGGGGGAAACGAAACAGTCTCGGTTCAGGGGGTTGAACCGGATTATCAAATTGTCCGGGACCTTAACCTGGACCAAGGAATGTTTATTGAAGACCAGGACATGGTAAGCCGGAGCGCTGTCGCGGTTTTGGGGCGTACCACCGCCACTAACCTGTTCGGCGAACCAGCCAACGCCGTAGGCCAGGAGATCCGTATCGGTAATGTTATTTTTTCAGTGATAGGCCTCTTGGCGCCAAGGGGTGCGGGTTTGGGCGGCCAGGATCAGGATGACGTAGTCATGATTCCCCTGGACACCGCGATGACCCGCCTCAATAATTCGCGCAATATCAACCAGATCGTCGTGAGCGTGGTAAGCAAGGAATACATGTCCGCCGCCCAGAAGGAAACCGATATTATACTCCGGGAATCCCGGAGAATCGCCGACGGCGCGGACTCGGATTTTAACATAATGAACCAGGCGGACATGATCGATATGGCTTCGAGCGTAACGCAGATCCTGACTACCCTGCTGGCGGCAGTCGCCGGGGTATCGTTGCTGGTCGGCGGCATCGGCATCATGAACATCATGCTGGTTTCCGTAACCGAACGTACCCGGGAGATCGGTATACGAATGGCCATTGGCGGACGCAAAAAAGACATCCTTTTCCAGTTTCTTACCGAATCAATGATCCTGAGCCTTATGGGAGGCTTACTCGGCATCGGTTTGGCGGTGGGGGCAACCCGGCTTCTGAGTGTGATAAAGGTACCCACGGCCATCAATCCTGCGGTTGTCATAATCGCCGCGGTTTTTGCGGCCCTGGTAGGGGTAATCTTCGGTTATTACCCGGCCCTGAAAGCCGCCCGCCTTTACCCAATTGACGCGCTACGGTACGAATAAAAATAATTCCGAATTTAATCACTGTGAGGTTTTATGAAAAAGGCAATAATTCTCTTTGGCTTACTTATACTTACTTTTCCCGGATTATTCGCCGAGAGTATCACCCTTGAGCAGGCGCGTTCCATGGCGCTGGCGAATTCACGGAGCCTTGCGAAGTTCAACCTGGCCATCAAGAGTACGGCTCTGGATGAGAAAACCAGGATATACAACGACTACATACCGACCCCGTCACTCGGGGCAGGCGCTTCAGTGAACCTTTGGAACGCGCAGGGCAGCGCGCCGGTGACAAACCCTTTTGATACCTTCAGCGCCAATGGTAGAGTCAGCGTTTCACAGAATATTTTCCAGGGCGGCAGGACCCTTGTTCAGAAGGCGATTAACGCGCTGGCGTCCGAAAGCGCAAGAAAGGATGCCCAGAGTGAATACTTTAATGTCCTTGATTCGACAGACAGCGCGTACTACGCTGTGCTTGACGCTTCAGCTTCACTGGCGGCGGCGGAATCCGCCCTGGAGACTTCAACCGCAAGCCTTAACATAGCGGAACTGCGTTATACAAACGGCATGATCAACCAGGCGGATTACCTGCAGGCCCTTGCCGATAAGGAGTCAAAGGAAAATTCCCGCAACCAGGCCAAAAGGACGCTTGCGCTTAGTACCTCAAAATTGAAGATCCTGATCAACGCGAACTTTAGCCCCCAGCCGCAGGATATAGATTTCTCGGAATACGAAGATCTGATTCAGCGCCTCGGAAGTACCACCGACGATGATTTTGATTTGCTTTACAATCAATTCTTTACCCTTGTGAGCGCAGCCAATCCGGCTCTGGCAAAATCCATGCTGGCGAGCAAAATGGCGGAAGAAAACGTCAAAATGGCCCAGCGCGGGTATTCTCCCAGTTTGGATATGTCATTTTCAACGGGACTTAACTACACAAAAGACGGCGGTATGACGCATAACGCGGGTACTTTATCGCTAAATGCGACTATTCCCGTTGACTTTTGGGTTACCGCGAACAATGTGGAGAAAAGCAAAATTTCCCGTGACCAGGCCGCGCTGGATTACGCCAGCCAGGGGGACCAGCTTGTGACGAATTTGCAGAGCGCCCTGATGAACGCTTTATCAAATGCGGGCTCCGTTCTTTCGTCGCGGAGGGCGGTTGACTATGCCGTGAAAAATTTTGAACTCATTCAGGAAGGGTACCGCTTAAACAAGAATTCCATCCAGGATCTTGGAACCGCTTCGGATCTGCTCTACACCAGCCGCAATAACCTCATTACGGCCCAGTACGGGTTTCTGCAGAGCCTCTCAACCCTCCGCTCCCTTGGAGCAATGGATGATGAGCAAAAATTGATGAATATGCTGATGGGGAACTGAAATGAGCCTCAAATGTTAAACAAATTGGGCGATTTAAAGTAGTTTTCCGCGTTAAAAGACTGCATCAACGTACTCATGGAATCGTTGGAAACGAGGGTACGGATGATCTTGGCGGAAAGCTCCGCCGACGGGACCAGTTCCATGGCCGCTTTTATTCCGGTATGATCCGCGCTTACCACCGTATCGGTCACGATAATGCGTTTCAGGAGCCCTTCGTCCACAAGTTTATTGAGCCTTTCCGCCGCGGGGGGGGAGAAGAGGGCGTGAACCACGATTATGTTTATCTCTTCCGGTTTTAATTCCGCAAGGGCCCTGATAAGGCTTTCCACGGAACCCGCGGTATCCACAAAATCGTCCACTATCCAGAGCACCTTGCCTTCGACCGGTTCGGCGGAAAGGATGCTTACCGACTTGACCGTATTGACTTTGGAATAATCCCGCTGCTTGTGCGCCACCACCAGCGGCGCGCCGAATACATTGGCAAAATCCCGTACCTGGTTTTCGCCGCCCGCGTCGACCGAACAAAAGGCCCATTTCGGGCGTACCGTGTTCCGCAGAAAATCCAAATCCCGGATGTAATTGTCGCAGAGGTACTTTTGCAGCAGGGTAAGAGCCGGAATATCATCAAGGGTACACACCGTAGGGTCAAGCATGGATTGGGATATTTTTGAATGGAGCTGGTAGGTAACGATATGGGTAGCGCCCAGAGTCGCGAGGATTTTGAAGTGGACCCACAACCCGACAGAATTCCGGCGCGTGGTTCTGTCAGAACGGGAACAGGAAATAAAAGGCTCAAAAATAATTATTTTTTTGGCCTGGGAACGTTTCAGGGCGTCTACCGTGTGGTACAGTTCGATTTTGGTTTCTTCGACCTCTATACCGGCGTCATTCCGGCTGCTGGTGGTAAAAAGCACCACATCCTTGCCCCGGACAGACTTGTTGATGGTAACTTCCATTTCCCCGTTGGCAAAACGATCGGTACGGAGTATACCGGTTCCGTCAATGGTTTCCGCCTGCTGAATAAAGCTGGGGAATTTTATCAGGTGATTGGTAACACGGGAAGCGTAGTCCCTCATGGATCGGGTAGCAGTTATGACAAAATCATTCATGAGCCCCTCGCATATCCCAAGTATATTCGTTTCAGAACTTCATTTCAAGGAATCCTGTGCGTGGCCGCGGGTTTGCCGCAGCGCCTCATACACCATACCGGAAAGTTCCTTAATGACCGCGTCTTGCCCTTCGCCGTGTTTTTTTTCCGCGAGGCTGCTGCTTAGCGCGGCAATTTCCTCGAGCCGGCGGCCCATATCCTCACGAAAATCCGCCATATACCGGGCCCGGTCAGCCGCTTCCCGTTCATGCCGCAGGGTCTTGTCCGCTTCATCGAGGTAGCTGAAGAGCCGCTTCACCGTATTCGCGAGCATGATGAGCCCGTTGCAGAGCTGGGGGTGCAGGAAATCTGACGCTTCATAAATGACAAGCCCCAGGTATTCACTGCCGGATCGC
>Ga0123357_10005304_pt1 | contig 15395 bp, 9 predicted proteins | sample TergutEmb28metaG_FD_89873 | JGI IMG/M metagenome (GOLD analysis project Ga0123357, IMG submission 89873) | Embiratermes neotenicus P4 segment gut microbial communities from Petit-Saut dam, French Guiana - Emb289 P4 | ecosystem: Host-associated > Arthropoda: Insects > Digestive system > Gut ... | reverse complement strand
TTTTTCTCTTCAAAATGCAGTTTGTTTCATAATTCTAACGTATTTAGTTCCTGTTTTATTCACATTTTATATACAGGGTGTGCTAAAATTAAAAAAATAATTCCGGTGCCAAAAGGTTAAAGTTATTTTCTTTTTCAGGTGGATTTAAGAACTACAGCAAATTGTGAGGCTCAGTGGCAAGGCAATGCTTTGTCTACAAGATCTGGCAAGATTATATGCAAATCTCTTAAGAATGCTCAAATTAAATAAAGCACCACTTTATAAACTGCAGTTTAAAATGGGTTCTTGAGTAATATACCAAAGTAATTTTGTGAATTATGGTGTATGTGTTGTTCTTTATAAAAACCAGGTGGCCATGAAGTGATTGAAAGGACACATTATACCAGGGCTGGCAAACCTTTTTGAGGACGTGTACCCAAATAGTCTATAAATTTCGAAGAAATTCGTTCACATGCCCATGGGAATTTTGAAGAGCAGAGTAAGGTCTTGGAGTCTTCCATTATTGTTATTATTATTATCATCATCATCATTAATTACTGCATTCATTTATGCGTATTATAATTATTTATTAATGCATAGTATAATTCTTATATTTCTAATGAAGACCTTGTGGAGTGCAACGAGGAAGAAAATTTGGAAGTAACTGAGGCTGTTGCAATTTCCTCTTTGAAAAGGAGATTTTAAAACCTTTCGTCCAATGCCACTTATTCACCCAGTTGCTTCCAGGTTGGCGCCGCAATGATAAATATCCAGTCGACACTTCACACTGCTCCTGATTTGTGTAAAAATGTTTCACTTGCAGTGTTACTTGGTAGCAACAATAATTCATATACAGTCTCTGCACAGTCAGATACATGTATATATACACATATTCTTCCCAATATAGAGACTGTGGTGGGGCAAAAGAAATAATAATAAAAAAAATTAGGACAGCATTGAATGCCGTGTGCCTAAGGAAATCTTTCTGCATGCCATAGGTTCGCCAGCCCTGCATTATACCATTATATACATTACATTTTTGTACTTTAATCTTTAGACTCTTTCTTTAGGATGAGGAACAAAAGACATTTCAAATAAAGTGTTCTTATTTAATCCAGTATGTAGCACTTAAATTTACTGGATACACTCATCAAAAACAAGTTTGTAATATTCGCAGTGCAATTGGTTTGTCTTTCTCTGTGTTCCATAAGAAATTTGTGATTATTTGGAAAGTTGTTGGGCAGGCTGATTTTTATTGGTCTTCTGTGACTTGTATTTATTATGAAAGTCACAAAAAATGTGAATTGATTGCTGGCAGTATTGCAAGATACTTTCTGTTTTTTACATGGTGGGGGGGTGTGTGGATGTGCTGGGAAGCAGGATACTGGAAATGGTTAAATCTCTCTGGTGAAAGATTCTTCCTCTTTTTTGGACAGAGCCCAGATCACAGTGTGTGGTGGAAGTGCTTTCTGCTCTTATGTATGTATTTCTGTCACCATGATAGGACGTTTATTGTCCTAAATTAAGTTCTTCTTGGGAAACTTGAAACTCCTCTGCAATGTGCATGGGCCACATTGTCATCTGAAGTCTGTTCAGCAGTACAGAATTTTTCCACATCTCATAAATCGCACAAACTTCAGACAAAACGTTATTGAACATAAAATGTGTGTTTTGATTCCCCTGCAACTTTTGTCTGAGACTTTTTTTATTCTAAGAAGAACTGAGTGAGGTATGATCATAAATATATATTGTTCTTCATGTACAGTACACGTTATTCTTGTCAGATTATGATGAAACTTGAATTTTATGGACTAATTTTTGAAAAATGCTCAAATAGAAAATTTGATGAAAATCTGTCCAGTGGGAACTGAGATGTTTCACACGGGCGGATGGACCGACATGACGAAACTAATAGTCTCTCTTTGCAATTTTGTGAATACACTTAAGAAGTAATTTGGGCCTAGAGTTACCGTATTTACTTGAACTTGAGATATCCCTTAGTCACAAACTGTGATTTTTAGTAAAATATGTATAGAGAATGTGTTTAGCTTGGTGAACAATTATAAGGCAACTACCTCATTAAAAAGGTGATGAACTTGGAAATAATTGTGATCCTGTATGGTAACCAGTGTTCGCATCTTCTTTTCCAGTGATCACAAATACTGTTCATTACACTTTATACACCACACAGAAGAATACTGAAGCTTTTGAACTCCATGAAATGAAGTCTCTCTTGAGAAACTATTAGTTATTCAAATGGGAAAGCAATTCCACTGCCTCTTATGGTATCCAAAGTTTCATTACTCTGCTGACAAAGACATATTACTTATTGGGTAATTTTAGTGAAGTAAGTTCAGAATGTGCCTTACTCCCAAACGTTGCTGCCTCTGGTACCTAGTTTGTGTTGTGGGTAGTGTGAGTGCAGCTGTTGGCACACAAAGTGAGTGTAAAGTTGTTCTTGTGTACACCACAAAGGCATATGGGGAAGTGGAAGTATAGTTTCACACAATCTAACCTTGGCAGTAGATGGCAGCGATTGACCAGTTGCACACCTAAGCCACCTTATCACCAAGGAAATGATGACTGTATCTTGCTGAATGCAAGCTGGGTAAGTCCTAAGGTATGGCAGTGTATTAGGTATGAGTAATACACTTTATGTGAAATCTAATATAAGAGAAACCAAAATTTTGTAGTATGAAAAGAAATAATTTTGTCTGGAAACATAAAAGTAACTCTGTGAAATAACTACGAGTACATTATAATGTAGAGTTATGGACTCCAAATACAATCCCAAGTACGACTGCACACACCAAATTCAGAGCTCCATCAAAATAGGAAAATGTAAAGAAGAAGAAAAATTTTACTAACCTTTAGTAATGCTAAAGTGTAGCATGTTTTGCACTTTAACACACACCATATGATGTTACGTTACCATCTTTCACTTCACTAATTATCGATGTAACTTGTGGGGGGGAGGTGCAAGGGAGAGCAAATGCTCCTGTGATATTTTTGTACCCAAGAATAGTTTTGCTTTGGCAGCTGAGTTGAAGAGGGATAAATAAAAAAATAGAAACAACTTCAAAATGATTCTTTGGGTGGTGTAGGAAAAAAAATTAAACAAGTCATCTATCTCTTTCTTGACTCCTTAAAGTATCTAATACCCATGGTCGATCTGCCCCCCCTCCCCCACACACGTGTTGTTAGCCACGTTGCGCTTATGTCACGACCCTTGGTGTGAACAAACTACTGAAACATGTGCGTTAAAGGCATTGTTAATAAACATGGTTGCATAGATGTTTGTTATTGTTGAATTGTGAGGTTTAAAAACAGGATGGAGTGCAGAATAATGGCTCCAGAAAGCGATAAACTGACATTTACATGTATCTGGAAGGCACTAGGTTCAAAGAAATGCCTCCCACTGTTAACGTTTGTTTCAACGGCATATAAAGTTTTGTGTAAATTATTACGTCACGGTTTGCCGAGGGCAATGGATTTCAGTGTATGACGTCAAAGTCGTGACGTCAGGTCAAGATGGTGGGTTGTGAGTGTTTACAGGCTCTGTAAAAGTCTACGCTGCTGTTATTAAGAATATTTTTGCGTAATGATGAATATGTCGGCATTATTCGCGTGCTCAAGCTGTTTTTCGAGGCACCCCTTCGAAGAATTATCGTCAGGACAGCAGTTATGCAAGGTAATATGCACCTGCATTGTTAAGCGTTTATGTATACACGGTTACATCAAATGGTAGACTGACGTTATATTGTCAATAATGGACCCCTAGGTTTTCTAGAAACTTGTTAAAAAGCGAAAAATGTTAGTTCTTAGATGGTGTGTATGTGGTGTAGTAATAAAAGCTTATGTTCCCTTGACCATACTGAATGTGGTCTTCCCTAACCTCAAAATTGTTTTCAGGAATGCCGGGGTGCATTTCCTGTTGTGAAGTGTACTTACTGTCGGTCGGAATTTCAACAGACAAAGTGAGTATTGATTTAGGAATATCATGAGACTTCACTAGTCATTTTAATGAGTGAGTTTATAATTGTTTCTGCTAAAGCCAGCAACTTAAAATGAAACTGGCATTTATTGACAGTTTGAGGGTCTTATGTATGTCTGGTGTGATGAGTAAGTAGAGCTTGGGTTCAAAGACGGATATATTTCGTAAAGCACAGTAATAATGTTCCTTGATATGCAAGCATTAAATTATTTTAAGTTTAATTTTCCTTTTTAAACTCACAATTTTGGTTGGGAATATTTTGCATTACAGTGTCTTTCAGGTATTTTAAGTGCCCTTAAGTATTTTTACATTCCTGAATTTCTGTTATATATCTTCCGTTAACTCATTAATAATGCTTATCTACAATTTTCAGTTTCTTGTGTTCTTTATTATAAGTGTCATTATTAGACTTGTACACTATTTTGTCTCATGTTGTAAGTAGAAACTTTTCTGTATAAAACTCATGAAATGTTATTTTATTCTGTACCAAATTCTGTGTCCAATTTTGAACATGTTCTGATTCACTTTGAACTTTATATATCTCTAGTAAAGGAAGTCCTAGTACTATCTGTAAAAAGTGTGAGACAAATGTGAAACAATTTGGAAAACCATCGGCATGTGAATATTGCAATATTATTGCTGCGTTCATTGGCAACAAGTGTCAACGGTGCACCAACTCAGAGAAGAAATATGGACCTCCAGTGACATGTGAACAGTGCAAACAGAAATGTGCCTTTGATAGAAAGGATGAAGATAAAAAGGTATATATATTATTGTCATTGCTCTAATTTAATAATAATGGTAATAAGAAGAAGACAGTGCTGTTACTTCATTAAATATAACATTCACCTTACTTCCTGGTTTTAATGTACAATATTCAATTTCTGATTATGTCATATGTTTGCTTTTCCACTTACAGAAAGATATGGTTTTAAAACTAACATGTTTCCAGTGAACGCAACTCATCTAAGAAAACTGCCTGTGCTGGGAGATTTCTTTTGAATATAATATAAGTTGGCGGTGCACCAAGACAGCCTGGGCTGCTTTCTGACATACATAATATTCTGGCAGAAATCTGACTTGTATAAAGAATGTTTTTTCATGGGATACAGTAGTATTGGCTGTGGATCAGATTGGCTCACAGACTAATGTCATACATACATTTTAATAAAATATTATATTTGCTGTAGAAAATACAATTTGTATTGCTGTTCATGATTGAAAAGTTTTATGGTTATTTGCAAACGTGTAATTGTCTTTATGTTTTGGTAATTTTATGTTTTAAGAGCATGGTAATTTTGTAATTCATGTATAAATGTAAAGGACAGGAACTCTTTGTAAGCTGTAATAACATTCTTCCCACAGGTTGATGGTAAATTATTATGTTGGCTATGCACATTATCTTACAAACGTGCTCTTGCAAAGACAAAACAAAGTGATGCAGAGAGACGAGCTCACATGAAATTAACAGCTCAGAGAGCTGCCAAAAATAAGGAACATGGCAAGTAAGTTACAAATTTACTACTATGAACACAAACGTTATGTATACTTCACAGACAAATTTTGGACATTTAGTAGAATTGAGATGTGGTACATCATTAAGCTCAATATTTGGCAGATGTGGATGAACATTCCAGAGTTGCTTTGCATCAGCTTTCCTGTGCAACCAGTAGAAATAATGTTTTCCGACTTGTCATGTTGTTCTGTGTACAGTAGTGTAATGTAACTATTACCGGATGTCATGTATGCATCATAATTCTTTAATTTGCTGGAATGGGTAATAACATAACTGTAGAAATATGTGAAGTGGGGTTGATGCTTATACTTCTTAATGGGGTCCTAAAATACAGTATGAGAACAGTTGTCCTAAAACATGGAAATTTCATTGAGGTATTTTCTTAGAATGCAAAGCATAATGTGGAAGTGTGGTATATGTAGCATTTGGTTTGATGGTGACAGAGCTAGAAATTTGAAATTAGGTATGGAACTATAAGTCAACATTTACAAATATTGCAACATTGAAACTTTGAGGTTATGTATGACATTTAATGTAGACAAATAAGGATGCACAAATCGTGGGTGCCGGGTCACTGTGGAGACTAAATTTTGTATGATGCTGTCTTATATTTGTGGGCCCTTATTATGGAAGTTGTTTAATGTTACACTTCTGGTACCTAGAATTTTGAGGCGGTACCTAGATTTTTGTAAACTTTTCCCACCCCTGTAGGCAAAGTTTGTATGTAAGAAATAGGTTTGTCTCATAAAGATGATGATGATGATGATGATGACAGCAAAATTGAGCAATATTTGACATAACATGCAAGCAATAAAAAGAATTGCTCTAGTAGGATTCACTCATTTTTTTTACAGTACACCCAGCCTTTTTTATGCCTGTTTGTTTTATGGTTTCTTGCTTTAACATCACTTTCAACTGCAAACCACTTCCTAATTTGCACTCTTTCAGTCTTAGTTTAATGCTCTTCAGCTGGCTGCATTCTGTTATGCCAATCCCTTATTTCTAATGGGAATATCAGTTTTGATTTACAACTGATTTTTCAGGAACACAGCTATGGCATACTGCAAGTGTGGGTGTACATTTTTGTTTGTAGAGATCTGGGTTGCTAGTCCATGAGCTGAGTTGCTTTTATTATCGGATTATAAACTTACATTACCTGATTAACACATTTAATCACATAGCATTTAAAGTGGCACTGGAAATCTGTAATGGGAAAGAAGACTTTTTGAGTTCCACTTGGAGCTCAGGTTGTTTGTGATTTGTGTCACACCATAAAAACATGGGTTTTGCAGGCACAAGGGCCATAACAAGCGCCCACATCGGGTGGATGTGACAAAATTAAACCACCCTAGTGGAGAGAAGGATGGTGAAGGAGGTCCGCCAGCCAAAGTGTCCCGCGGAGGTGGTGGAGCTGGCAACAATCGAGGAGATCCACACGATCCAAACTCATCGGACCATGTAGTTGCCATGACTCAGCTGAAGGAGCAGATTGCTTCTTTGCAGAAACAATTAAACCAGAAAGACTCCCAGTTGTTAAGCAAAGATAAAATGGTGAGAAAAATGTTAAGTGTTTGACGTTCAGGTGACCATGCATCGTGATAAATTCTTATAATAAAACCAACTAGATGCACTGATTTCTCAAATTTATTTTTGGAATAAAACTCTATATGTTTCGGACAGTTCCTCTGTCCATCATCAGGAGTTTTCCACTGTACACACAACAATGGTATATGTCATACAGGTTTGCTGACAGCTTGTGAGCAGGATCCTGCTCGCAAGCTGTCATCAAACCTGTATGACATATACCATTGCTGTGTGTACAGTGAAAAACTCCTGATGATGGACAAAGGAACTGTCCAAAACATGTAGGGTTTTATTCCAAAAATAAATTTGAGAAATTAGTGCATCTAGTTGGTTTTATTATAAGAATAGTTAAGTGTATTTGCTGTTATTCTTATCGTGATGTGGCAGCAAACCACTGAGTAGGAGAAAATATGGTTTTTAAGTAGGGTAAAGAAACCAGAGGATGTACAAATATATGCATTGTGCTAGTGATAGTTCCTTGTCTGTTTTGCTTTGTAATAAATAAACTTATAAATTAAGGAAGGCAAATAACATTTTTATTTTATTTTATACTCTGGTTGTTGAAATTATTTGTATATGTATAGTAGTTTATTTTGACATGTGTATGTAAATATTTTCAGGGGCTGATTTTTTAAGTTAAAAAAAAAAGTCCATGTAGGATTGTAGTCTGAGGGAACCCAAGAAAGCATGATTAATGCTACAGTGAAGGATATTTCTGGATATCAGTCACGGTGGAAATCTCCTTAGTGTCGTTTGAACTGTATTGCATCATTAAGACGATAAATTTGAATACAATACATTACCAATTCTGTGAATGAAATTTGGGACTACTTCTTACCCAAAATCTGGGGCTCAAAGGCTAAGCTTTGTCATGCACCCTTTTTCTGGGATATTTACTATGTTCAGATGTTCTTGCTGGTGATGCATATTCAGATCGCTGAACATAAAAAATCTTAAATGTGTAGATAATTCATGCACTGTTTGAGATTTGAGTGTCAGTATTTTCACCTTCTGCGATGCAACACCACATAGATTAATGTGTAAGTGGTAGCATTTCAGAGGAATGTACCACCTCATTCTTCAGGTTCATCCAAGAAGCATCATTTCTTGTAATGCATGAGGGCATTATAGTCCAGAAACATTGGTACCTATTTACAAATCCACATTAAGCCATATCCAAAAAGAAAAGTCTTAATACATGTTTGTTGTTCATTGCAGCTTCTTCATTTCAGAATTTCAGGTTGTTATCTTTGTATCATCTTGCATATGAGCACATATTAGAATGTTATTAAACTTATAATACTCATATTGGTTTTTCTGATTTGCAGATCACAGAGTTAAAAGCTAAACACTTCACAGTTGAGAATGAACTTCGAAACAAGATGAAAAACATGCAGAAAGAACATGAAAACAAAGTAGAAACTCTGTCTCTAAAAATTAAAACACTGCAGAAAGAGGTGGCAACACTGTCTAAAACTGGAAAAAAGCAAATGCTGTTAGCACGGGACTTGGGTGGTGGTGGTGGCGGCGGTGGTGGTGGCAGCGGTGGTGGTGGGGGTGGTGGTGGTGGCAGTGGTAGTGGCACGGACAGTCCATCACTAGCGTAGTAGTATCCAGCGCTATTTTAATGCAGTGCTACAATCAGATGGGATTTTTCCCGATAAAAGAACTAATCGACATGAGACTGTTGTAAATATGACATATAATAATAAAAGAATGGCCTGATTCAGCATTGTGTGGCAAGATGATGGAACAGGAGGATAAATCATCATGTGTGCAACCAAATATATGTAGTGGTTTTCTTGTTATTCTTCTGACGCAAAAACGTTGTCTTTAGTGCGACAAATGTGACATGTCTTAGTATGAAGTGAGGAATGTAGATGTACATACATATAAATGTACAGATTTTGCACCTTGCAGTGCGTCATTTCCTGATAAGAGGATTGGGTTTTTTTACTGGATGCCATCCACATATGTAGGACATAAAACATAATAGTGATTTTATTGGGCAGAAAGCAGAATTTCAGATGTTTTAGAAACACGTTTTGACATTTTGAGAAGCCTGCAAAAGTGTCAACAGTCATCATATCCAATTGCTTACAGTTGCTGCTTTCAGTAACAAATATTAATTTTAAATTTTAATGTTTACTGATGAAATTTTTTAAAATCTGAGTTGTGTGAAGGTGCCATAGCTGTTTACAGCAAACTCCTGATTCTTTGGCTGATAATTATCTGTTTTGCAGTTTGTGCATGAATTGGTGTTTTTTTTCTTTGTATAATTGCACACATTTTCACAAATGCAGGGAATTGTCAATGAGGCATTCATCCTTTTTCTGTCTTAGAACAGGCAGTTGGGGAGGGGATAGGAAAAGGAGGGGCAGTCTAATGGTGAAAGCAAAAATGTTTAATAATGTTACTATTAGTTATGAAAACATGAATTTCTTTGTCCATAGGGATACAATGAAATGGTAGTGTACAAAACAAACTAAAAACAAATTTATGTGTAACAATCATTGTTTAATTTCTGCGTTTGGATGTTCTTTTTTGACCAGTACTGTCACCTGGAATCAGATGTAAGTGCAACTAGTACTAATTTTTGTTCAATATGTGAACTAAATGCACTTGTAATATATGTGACATTATAGTCACTGCATTTAGTTGGTACATGATGTGAAAATATTCAAAATGCGCAGAGTAAATAATTTTGAAATTAATACTAATTTGGCAGTGCAAAGAGTTTGAACTATTCCAACAAGTGGCATGCTTCCCTTTAGACTGAATATTTTAAATTATTTATTTATTATAAATGTGCAAACTATAAAATAGAATGTGCATTGTATTTATTAATAATAAAGCAGGAATGACACATTTGCTAACGTAATACATTTTTTATAAGTAGTCTTTATGATAAAAAGTGTGTGTGAAATTTTTATTCTGGAAGTATATGCTTCTGTTAACTTCTAAGCTACTCACACTCCTCGAGGTTCATGTCTTGCGCATTGTGAGACAGGGTACCCAGCATCAGTCAGGTGGGGTTTGCGTCCGGTGACAGGGAGTGGTGGGGTTTAAACTGCTCAGAAAGAGGAACTTCAGATTCAAGTCATCTGGGACGTGATGCTTTGTCACTGGGTATGTATTTCCCATTGTTCTGTAGGCAGTGTGATCGATCGTTTGCAACATCAGTACATCTCGGATGTCGCAGCATAAAACATCCCAGCAAACCTAAATCTTCAGCTTCACTGCTGTGAGAAACCTCAAATCTTACAAACATGGAGTTTAAATTGTAATCTTCTATGTTATGACATCATGCAGTCTGGTAGGTAGTTACCAGTGTTTCAGAGAAATCTCCTGCTTCCATCGTCAGGGTAGAAGTGAAGTGTTGGTAGCCACCTACCAGACTACACAGTGTCATATCCAAGATGAGCGCAATGTAAATTTTCACTGCCACAGAAACCTCAGATTTCAGAAATTATGGATCATCATTATTCATACATTTTTTCAGCTGTGTAATGGAATGTAGTGAGGGTTAAGTAATTTGTGATGTACTGTAATTAGAGTACAAAATAATAAATGAAGGATTGCCCATTGATTTTCATTGTTCATGCTTCTTGTTCCCTTCGATAGCCCGAATAATTGGGAGTTGCCTGCACTTTATTTGACAAAGTTGTTTTGTAAGTGGTCATTACATTGATGTCATGTTTGCAGCTTTCAGACTGTTACAAAGAGATAGTTTTGTCCCAGAATTTTAATTGTGATATTTTCATGAAAGAAGCTGGTCATCAGTATTAAATTTTCATGTTATTGTGGTATTGTTTTGATATAAAAAACATGCACAAGTAAAGCAATTAGAGTGATTTCCTTTGGTGGGGGTTGGGTGGTTCATTCTGAAAATGTTACCCAACTGTTTCTAATTTAATAATGTCAGATATGAGGGAAGTATTGCATTGCACTGCTTGCAGCTCAATGTTTAAGACTACAATATATAATTGTCATATTGCTCACGTGTACAAATTGTGTTGTATGTTGTGCCTGTAAATGGCTGACATATTGGTTGTCTTATCCTAGCTTGTATGAAAGTGAATCTAATTGTGAAGTTGTGTGCCAGTTCCTGATTGGACACCTTTATCCCATTATTCTTGGAAAAAAAGAGTTTGCCATACTTGGAGTCAAATTTCTGCTCTGAGAGCGAGTGACATGTATTATTTTCAAGTTGTTTGTACCATAATTTTTATGACTTCCTAAACAACCATGAGATAGTAGCATTTGAATATGGTTCAACAGATTGTATGTCTTATGTTGAACATATATTAGTCAAATGTATATTTGCCAGAGTTTATAGAAGCGTTGATCACGATAAAGAAGGTAGCAATTTGAGAACATGGACCAGATGCGCATGCACTTACAAAGACTGCAGTAAGATGCCAGAACTTATTGACTGTTAGTATCACATGGCTGTTCATGAGAGGTAATAGATAAGAACTTCAGTATAATGGGAAATGCACATTAATGACATGCACTTGTTTCTGTGTGATATGTTTTGGGATTTATTGATGAAATGTTTCAGGGTGAATTTCCTCCATGTACTGGGGCTGTGAAAGTCATGCAGTTTTGATTGCATATAGTGAAATCCCAATTTATTGTTCCTTTGTTTAGTGAATATTTTTTCCTATCCCAACTGAAATCTTACTATTAACAGGGTATTATTTTATCATTATTAGTAAATTTCAATTTAATAAATAATCTGCAGTTAGCAAAAGAAAAGTTCATCTTTCGAGAACTCTTACTATATGACTCTGGTTGAAACAATTAATATTTAAGTTCTGTGTCTGTAGGACATCATCATGACACAACCATTGTGTGTGTTGCATACATGATTAAATATTTCATAAATGGATTTGATATTATTGTGTATATAATTATGTTTAGTTATGTAAAAACATTTCCTTGATTTACTGTTGTATACTGTCATTTAGTGAAAACATTCATTTAGTATAAGAACCGTTCCTCCAGAGAGTAAGTAGATTGGGATTTCACTGTATATGGAAGAATTTATGTAACAATTAATGTATGTAACATTATAAGAATGTAACAAGGTAAAATTTGGATTATTGTGATGAAATGTGTGATAACCAGTGTCTTGAACTTGATTTGATCCTTTGACTACACCACACAATGTTAGGCTGGAAGTATAGCCTGTAATTAACTGTGCTAATTCTGGTTAGGTGCCATGTAGGTACTTGATGAAAATTTATGAAATATTTAAGACAGAATTTGTTTACGTTCGTAACAACGTGACTTTGTGACAGGAACACCCCCTAGAGAACTGGGAACAAACGTGAACACATCAGTGATATACACATAGTCACTTTGTACAGTCACTAAAGGCTGCATGTGAAACACTTGCTATCACAAAGCCCACTATGACAGAAATGTCTGTAAATAGAAACTTAACATATTTACCTAAATATGAGAATTTTTTCCTAATTCTTCATCTGAAAATTTGGGGTTCACCATGTAATGTTGCAGTGTTAAAGTATGTTCTGCATAGGTATTTTCCTGAAACAGAAGAAAGGTTCTATTTGGGCAAATACAGTAATTCAACTGGAATCTTCCTTTAGTGCACTGTGGACCAGAGTAAAATTTCACATGCATAGCACACTTTAGATTTTCTTGTTTTGAAACTTAATGTATGTATGAAATAGACTTTTGTTACATCTTCAAAATAACTCTTAAAAAATATCTAACTTCTTGTTGAAAGAAGGGAGGCCAATGTCGGTAATTTGTGAAGAGCAGCAGCTCTGTGTTTGTTTGTGTGACGATGTGAATGCCAGAAACATGTTATGTGTCAATTCATTATGTTACATAACATAATCAGTACATCTGAGTCTTAGCATTAACATACCTGGTACACAGAGAGCAAATTGTGTTGAGAATTACTTACCTAGTTTACAGTGGAACACAAAGCGTTTACACATATTACCGGCACCTGATTCACACAGAAGGTATGTGGAATTGAAAATCAAAGATGTTCCAATGAAACAATGTACATTTCATGACATGTAGCAGAATGTCACCCTTCTGGGATGTTATGGAGTGTATTTTGTTATTTCTTTAGTGCCGTTCTGTGACAGCCTTTCAGTTCCATTTAAGGGGTCAGGCCTGGAATATGGGACATATAGACTGTTCCAGAAGTCAATGAAACAGCTACCAGCATGCACTGCACAACGTCTCAGTGGAGCAGTGGCCGCAACTGCACAGCTGTGGAAGCCTGAAAGCTTGTAAGTTCTTTCATCATAACAGAATTCATTTTTCATTGTTACAAAGATTCATTGATTGTCGAAAGACTGATAAACTTTCTACAAGAGTGTTAATTATTTAACATTAGTGCCAGTAAAGTTGTGAATGAATAATGCTGACAATTTTAGCTTCTCTTTTCAGAATTTTGTATGAAACATTGAAAACATTTAATTTGAATCCAAGCGGCGGTTTCCGTTTGTAGTCACCAGGAAGAACCGACTGATACACCAAAATATATAATTCACTTTTTAAGACTTCTAGATCCATGTCACTATTCATGAACATCTATTAACCTCTGTCATATTTTGTCCATTTGGGTGCACACATCCACCATTGTAAACATTTTTTATTACATTTTGTTGTAAGTTTGTATTAATATTTATGAATCTAATGTAACGTTGCTCTGAATATGATAGCCTGGTTTATACTTTATATAAAACCAGTTAAAGGGAATTTCAATAAATGTACAGTAGTCTAACATTTTTCATATGCGATGCCAACCTTGTTGCAATAAATGTCCATATGTTGTGAAATTTTTATTTTTAAGATTTATTTAACATTGAAATAAGATTCAAGAAACAAATCTGTGCAGAAGGTGGTTTCAATTATGGACTAGACACTGTAAGATTAGCTAGTCTCTGACACCCCTCAAGAGGATGGAGAGAGGGTGTTAGGGTTGAATATCTATGCAGGTAATTATTTCTGTACTTGCAAAGCAGTTCATGCTAATTCATGATTGAATTACAAGAGTGCGGTATTTGTTTTCAGTAGGACTGTTAAACTAAAATGAAAGAAACAAAATGTGTGATTGGATATTGACCAACTAATTGCACTGCTATATGTTTTTAAAATATTTATTTACAATTAACACTTTAAAACATGGCACTTTGTTTAAAATTCGTCGTTACTCCTACATGTTTCGGTCCTTCTGGACCATCCTCAGGGAGTGTTATGTTCCTAGTATTGAAGTTGCTAGTATTCCAAATTTGGTGTTGTCACGGCATGCATTTGGGTGTTCAGGTTATGTCTGCGTGCCTTGTTGATGTGTCTGTTGCCGGTCGCGTTGCAATGCAACGCGACCGGCAACAGACACTGTGAACTGGAGAAACGCCCCGGCATACAGGCTATCAAAACTTCACTGAAAAGATCCACCGCCTGGCACCACTGCCCAATGCCTTCAATATCAAAAACACACACGACCTACTGCGGAACATCAAAGACACCCCACTGCTCCCACACCACTCCCTCGCATCCCTGGACATCACGAACTTATATAGCAACATACCGGTACCTGAAACCAAGACGATCCTGGTGAACCTATTAAAACATGAACTAATAGCACCGCAGACACGACAAGAAATCCTCAATTGGTACAACGTCATCACAGGACAAAACTACTTCTCGCACAACAAGGACATAATCTTACAGTATGACGGCCTCGCGATGGGAGCCCCATCTTCTGAACTAATTGCAGAAATCTTTCTACAGCACATAGAACACACACACATACCGCATCTCACGCAAAAACACAGAATCTTAAACTATTGCCGGTATGTAGATGATATATTCCTAGTGTTCGACTCCACCATTACCAACATAAACGAGATTCTACAAGACTTCAATGACCTACACCCCAAACTACAGTTCACGGCAGAAACCGAAATAGACCACACCCTGAACTACCTAGACATCACCATGCATAGAAAACCCACGGGCATTACAACATCCATATATAGAAAACCCACATTGACGGACTCCATCATCCCCTACACCTCCAACCACCCAGCACAACACAAGTACGCAGCAGTCAGGTTTCTCTTCAATAGACTAAACTCATACAACCTGGACAATGAGGAGTACCTGCATGAATTAACCATAATCCATAACATCCTGTACAATAATGCCTTCCAGATCAAACCACAAAAACCCCCCACCAATAAACTCACAACTGCATCACCGCTCCGGGAAACCCAAAAGTGGACCAGCTTCACCTATGTAGGCAAAGAAACATCCTACATTACAAAC
>Ga0123357_10005302_pt1 | contig 15397 bp, 9 predicted proteins | sample TergutEmb28metaG_FD_89873 | JGI IMG/M metagenome (GOLD analysis project Ga0123357, IMG submission 89873) | Embiratermes neotenicus P4 segment gut microbial communities from Petit-Saut dam, French Guiana - Emb289 P4 | ecosystem: Host-associated > Arthropoda: Insects > Digestive system > Gut ... | reverse complement strand
TGCGCTAACCACGTGACACCCCTCTATCCGCAAAAGTTGGCAATAACTTCGCCTACCGGCGGCGGCCGCTCTGTCGGTATGGTTCGCTCGCGGACTAAAGCCACGGAGTTTAGTTTAGTTTAGGTGGTTTAAAGGTTAATAATAAAGTGAATCACAGATATGCGTGCTGGGAGGATTAAACAGCCTGCAGATTGTGGGCTTTGATATTAGGCATGTTGCATGTTAACAGATAGGTAGTTATGCACTTCTCTTGTTGTGTTGACCCTGTGCATCAGCACCACACCATGGAGATAAAATTTCACTTCTTAACTTTAGCGCTAGATGGGAAGAGTAGCACTACTGATGTGTGTGTTTTGTGATTTGCAGAGTGCAATAAAAGCGAAATTGATGGAACTGGGAGCATATGTTGGTAAGTACAATGCATTATTTGTAATTTGGTCGAAATAATGAACTTTACATTTATGTACAAAGCTGAACAGTATGTTCAGGACAAAATTTTCTTTATTTGTAGCTATATCATAACATGAATCAAATGTAAAATTTGCCATTTTGGTAGTGGTAAAAATTCGTATTTTCAACTTATGTTACGTGGAGTGTGGTGGTTGGGTACCAGTGTATTGTGCTTGATGCAATCAGACATTTCCTGGACTGACCACAAGATGACATTGCTTCTGCTAGGGGGAACATCCACCAAAAGGTACAGATGGAGTCTGCTATAGCACGTGTGATTGTTGAGTAATGTCTTGTTAAGTGCAAGTGTGTGTTGTTCAGGCCGCAATTTTGGCGTACCTAGAAATGACAGACTTCAAAGAACAGCATAGCTATATCAAACTTTGCTTTAAACTGGGGAAAAATGCTATGGAAACTGTCAAAATGTCAAAAGTGGCTCTTACAGGATAGCAGTTGGGAAGAACGCAAGTTTTTGGTGGCTTTCCAAGTTCAGAAGTGATTTGACCTCTGTTGAAGGTGCCAAATTCCGGGGACGTCCACCAGTGAGAAGAAGAGATGAAAGTGAAATGTTTTCTCACAAACAGCAGAATCACTATCTGTGGAGTTTCTCACAAGTTGGGAATTTCAGTTGTGATAATTCAGAACATTTTAAAAGATAATCTGAACACACATGAGATTACCAGCACATTTGTGCCATGCACCTGCTTACCCTGCTTTGACTGTGCATGAATTTCTGAAGGAAAACAAAGTTACTGTCATTCCACACACCCTGTCTGCCTACTCATCAGATGTAGCATTGAAGTACTTCATACAGTGCCATGGTCACTGGGCTCACTGTATTTAGTTCGCAGGAGACTACTTTGATGCAGGACAAGCTTAATAAGAAGATAAGGGTTGTGAGGAATAAATTCAGTCCAGAAACTATTTGATCCCTCACACCTGTATAGAAATACCCAGAAAAATGTTAATTAGGTGTCATGTTGATTTTACTTTTTCTTACATTTTGTTGAATGTAGGAAGTCTAATTTGAGCTTGTTTTGTCATTATTGTTTTTTCCCAGTGATGACATAGTCACAGTAAGAAAGTAGTCAATATATGTCGTTATGGAAACTAACTTGGAAGCAAAGTATTGACATACTGCTCCAGTATGTCAACACTGGGACATTGGCAGCAGTCAGCCTTTGTGTCACCACTAACAGTCAGTGCTTTACTAGATAAACCCATAAAAGATAAAGAAATGTTATGTGACTTGCCGAACAGTATAAAAACTGCAGCAACCTACCCTTAACACACTTCATTTCCTTAGTACTGGAATGACCATGACGGGCATAGCTGCACTGTAAGATTTGATTGTAAGTTTGTAAGTTAGAGTCCTTGTTCAAGCAGCTGTACTTGGGTTCAACTGTATTGTCCATTGTTATCAATACAGGAAAACTTAATCTGTAACTCTAGTACTCTGCTGACCACACACTAAATCCCAGCACCCTCTCAGACAGGAAACAATGCAGCCAGTCAGTCACTGTAACCAACATCCGATACAGTGCCTGACCCTGCTGAACAAGCAAAGCAGATACAACAGAAGTTGCAGAGTAATGTGCTTAAACCCTGAATATGGAGGCAGCTTATACCCCTAAAATGCTGTTACTTACCTACAAAATAGATGGTGTTATAACCCAGTATATTAAGAATCAGTTGACTACTGTTACCACTGAGCATGAAAGCCATTGGTATGTGAAAAAATGTTGTAAACTAAGAGTCATTTGTGGTTGTGGACACTCCTTTTACATGATGGAGTAATGTATTCACCTGATGACGGAAACAGAGCTAGTTCATGCTGTGCTGTGTTCAGTTTTTGTATATTTCAGCACTGGAATGTGGACTACAAAAATTAGATAATTTTTTTAAGTGTGTTGTGTCATTGTTAGGACCCTTTATAATTGTTATACTGTGCCGTGTTAGGCACAGTTTCATCAGAAGTGACGTGTTCCATAGGCCCTGCTAATGTTAACAATGAAATCTGTTGGTCAGAGAATTTTTGTGTCAGTCGCTGGCTTGATTCCCTGTCCTCACTTTTAATGACAGATGAAGAACTTCCTGATTACATTATGGTAATGGTGGCAAATAGAAGGAGCCGTGAACAGATGGAAGATGACCTGCAGCTGTTTCTGGGATCAAATACAGAAGAGTTCACAGGATGGTTGCATCAGGTACTCCAGAAGTTGCAGGAAGTTACTGTTGCAAATTTAGGTAAGTCTTTGTTTCAGGGTTGTGGAATGTGAATATGTTGAATTATTCTTTCACTGTACTGAGGTTGATTCAGCTTATTTTTTACTAGCGGTGACATGAGAAGTGTGTATTCATGGCGTTATTGCACCTGGTTTAAAGTACAGGAGAATATTGTTTTATGCAGTTCCTTTTAGCATGATTTTGCTTTAATGCGACTTGAAAATTTACATCACTTCTCAAATTTATGTGATAACTTTTGGCTTAACACAGTTTGGCATAGATGATTTGTGGCTGGATTGATCTTCTGTTGTAGACTAGGAGAAAGTGATGTCACTGTCACACTATCAGTCACATGTATGGGTTGATTATGTTGGTGATATAATCGTGCGGCTTATTTTTCCTCTTCAACAGCATTCTTGCTTCCTACCAACATTAGTGGGAAATGTAAATCTACATCATGTTGTGCAGTCCACTTAAAACATTGTTAAAGACTGTCAGTATCGAAAAGAAATTAGACATAGTAATCCAACTTTAAAGAGATGAGTGAATTGACTTATGCCTGAATGTTAGACTCCCTCATAGTAGCTTACTTACAATTCGTGATAATGCTAAGAGAATTAAAGTAAGTCCTAAGTCAGGGACTGAAGTGTTTGGGTAGCAAGACTACCACAGTTCTGTCTGAATGGTTTGGGTGGCAAGACTACCACAGTTCTGTCTGAATGGTTTGGGTGGCAAGACTACCACAGTTCTGTCTGAATGGTTTGGGTATCAGGACTACCACAGTTCTGTTTGAATGGTTTGGGTAGCAGGACTACCACAGTTCTGTGTGAATGGTTTGGGTGGCAAGACTACCACAGTTCTGTCTGAATGGTTTGGGTGGCAAGACTACCACAGTTCTGTCTGAATGGTTTGGGTAGCAGGACTACCACAGTTCTGTTTGAATTGTTTGGGTAGCAGAACTACCACAGATCTGTGTGAATGGTTTGGGTGGCAAGACTACCACAGTTCTGTCTGAATGGTTTGGGTAGCAGGACTACCACAGTTCTGTTTGAATGGTTTGGGTAGCAGGACTACCACAGTTTTGTCTGAATGGTTTGGGTAGCAAGACTACCACAGTTCTGTCTGAATGGTTTGGGTAGCAAGACTACCACAGTTCTGTCTGAATGGTTTGGGTAGCAGGACTACCACAGTTCTGTTTGAATTGTTTGGGTAGCAGGACTGCCATAGTTCTGTCTGAATGGTCTGGGTAGCAGGACTACCACAGTTCTGTCTGAATGGGTTGGGTAGCAGGACTACCACAGTTCTGTCTGAATGGTTTGGGTATCAGGACTACCACAGTTCTGTCTGAATGGTTTGGGTAGCAAGACTACCACAGTTCTGTCTGAATGGTTTGGGTAGCAGGACTACCACAGTTCTGTTTGAATGGTTTGGGTAGCAGGACTACCACAGTTCTGTCTGAATGGTTTGGGTAGTAAGACTACCACAGTTCTGTCTGAATGGTTTGGGTAGTAAGACTACCACAGTTCTGTCTGAATGGTTTGCGTAGCAAGACTACCACAGTTCTGTCTGAATGGTTTGGGTAGCAGGAATACCACAGTTCTGTCTGATTGAACCATACTAAAGGTATGGTTGCAAGTCGCTTACATTTTATTGCAGTAGAAATGAATTAATAAAATAAATAGTATATATATATATATATATACTGTTTATACAGTACATATGTACCCTACAGGTCCATATATGCACCAGTGGTATAGTCACACACTATTTAGGATGAGGTCAATCCCCTAACCCCAGGAAATACATTGTTGTAATGGGAATTTTGTGTTCGATTTCCATGATTTCGTTTTGTGTGGCATTTTTTAGGAATGTAACCTTGGCGTAACACAAGACCTGCCTCTACGATCAAAAAAGGCACTTTTGTAGAAAACTTTTGAGTTGCATGAGAGGTCTTGGATTACTGGTTATTATGTACACTAATGCAGTATTAACTTCTTGGAGCACAGGGCATATTGAGAATCTCTAGAAGAGCTGTGATATCATGTGGCATCCACTTGGGACTCAGTAACAAGAAACTTAACAATGGGCCTGCAACATTGGGGGGGGGGGGGGCTTTGGAATTTGGTATAAACAGCTGAAGCACATTGCACTGTGTAGAGGAGTTAGGAAGTGAAATCTGTTTGTAATTTATATTTATCACAGTTCAAACTGAGAGTGCTGTTTCGAATGTTATATTTATTAGGGTAAATGGAAATTTTATCACGATAAGAAAGAGTTTTTTAGTTTGGGCCGATGACAGAATGATAACATGTGGTGATCTGTAGATGCTATTTCTCTGTCTGAAGTTGTGCAACATAGCTGTTGAGGTGTCAGATTGATAAATACAGTGACATAGAAATTATAAAATTTAGGGATGTTGTGATTTACACTTTCCTGCAGATTTCACTGCACTGTTGGTTGATATAATTAGTTTCTTCCAGTTGTTAACCCTCTGAAATTTTCATGTCTTTAAGTCTCTTGTTTATTGCCCTTTGTAGAATGTACACCCTGGCACTTGGTGCATTTTCATTTACACAGACTATGTATTGAATGCTTCTGTATCCTGTTGTGTCATCTGAAACAAGCCACAGCCTCATTCTTTAATTTATCAGAGACTGCAGAGTGTATACAGATTTTAGATGTTCAGCTGGACTAAAATTTGTATGATGTATACGTGGCCACTTTGCATTGACTCACCAATGCTGGGACCATTGGAACACTTCTGCAGATTTGTACAGTCTTGAAGTTAATCATCATATGAAAGTGAAGTTGCATTCTTATGAAACATGGAAACAGTATTTTAATTTCCAATTAATTTCAGAAAGGAAACGGAAAGCTTCAACTGGAGACAGTGAAGGAGAAAATATGAAGAAGGAGAAGCGAAGGAAGTCTTCAGAAAGGAAGAAAGTTCGATGTGCTAGTGAACAGACAAGAGGAAAAGATGCCAAGGGTGATTCAGAAACTGTAAACCAACATTCAGGAAAGCATATGGAATTAGAAAAACTTGCTAAGAGTTGTTTAGATCAAAGTGTTTCAAACGATGAGATTAATGGTACAGTCACTAATGAATGTATAGGGAAAGAAGAAGTAAGAACTGGAAGAGAACATAATGACGAAATCATTTCATTGTCACATAATTTGGGCAGTACGAAGGCAGTTGATACACAAATTAATAGTGATTCTGAATTATCACACATTGTGGGGAAGGATTCCAGTAAGTTGCATGGGGATCAGGGAAATCTCAAATCCTCACAAAAGTCTGATGAAACATATTCAGGAATATCTGGTTACAGGAAAATTATTTTAGGTGGGAAAAATAGTGCTTCTGGTAAGATTTTATGTAGTTCAGTGGAAGAATCTTGTAATGTGCGTGAAAGTTTATTATTGAATCCATTAAAGCAAGGGACAGGCAGTGAGAGTGAGACAGATGTCACAAGGCATGATGATGTGAGAAGCAGAGAGGAGACTGCTGATGCAGCCATGCACTTGCAGTCAGTGTCCAAACCCAAGATCATCTTGATGCAGAGTGATGATGATGATGATGAAGACTTCATCAACATCAAAGCTGATGCCGAAGCAGGTAAATTGAGTACACACAATACATTTGTTGTAAGAATATTTTGCTGGACATTGTCAGTTGCCTGTGATTTAATTTATTTACATGGCATTTTGGAAGCTGGCTCTGGGTCCAACATCAGGTAAAAGTAATATAGTAATCTATATCCACAGGCTTAATGTAGGAGACTCAGCACATTAGGTTTTATGATATTGCTCATCCTGATGTGGAAGTAGTATATCAAGTTACCCAGTTCATTCAAACTACAGTGAAACCCTCGTAAGGCATTTTTGAAAAAAATTAACAAATTGGGCTTACTAATTGGGAAAATGTCTTATAAGCCTGAGAAACTAATGTTCACTTTATTGGAATAATTGTACCATTAAATTATATATTAAATGATTCTTTCTTGGTATCAAACCACATTTGGCAGTTTACCTTCTTCAGTAATTTTGACACATTCTTGAACACAGTACTTTTTTTCAAAGCACAACTACTAGATGAATAACCATTTTTTGCCAGAACAATTCCATAAGGACTGGCTGTACCTATCCATGGTTCCCGCTTTCATCTGTTTCTGGTGTAGCTGTTTACTTACTGATGGAACAGTGTGTGTCATATTTCAAAGTGGTACAGAAATGCAAAAGTCATAAATGGTTTTCCACCCTCTGCCCAAGGAATATTTGAAGTAGCGTCTACCTTGTTTAGGACATCCGCCTTGCTTGAATTGACAGCATTTTAATGTAGTATGTCAGTTTCTGAATTTGTGGCCATGCTGGTCACATGTTCAATAGTTAATTATTCTACAGGACATGATTACATAGTATAAAGTGAACACAAAATGTATATACATTTTGCATACAGAATACTTCCAAGTGTTGAAACTAAAGTAGAATAGTTATACAGTCACAATTTACTCAGTTAAAGCAACACTTCTTCACCTTCCTTGTAAACTGCCCACACACCATGAGGTTGCATCTCTCAGATTTTAAGTCACTTGGTATGAAGTCGAGGCTGTATGCCAGATATTCTGACAATCCTACCATAATTGCTGTATGGCGGGCTGTGGCATTTTGGCACCAAGTGACTTTAATCTTTTCGTCTCTCTGAAGAAGCGTCTTCATGGTCACACATACCAAACTGATGCACAATTTTAAGAAGCTGTCTGACAATGGTTCTATTCACAAATTACAGAATTCTGTGTTGCAGGCATATGTTTCCTGAAAACTGGTTTTGACAAATGCATGAACATGTCGAGAGAATATATTGTTCTCTTACCTTATAAGAAATGTTATTTTGAACAAAAAGTTGTCAAATAAGCAAATATTCACCATGTATTTTTATTTTCCAATCAAACCTCTTAGCTGGTCTGTATTATGTCTTGTGAGTGAATGTCGATCACACACAGACCTCAAGCTTTTTAGATTACAGCATGTTCCGAATATGAAATTGTAACAGCCTTCATTGTGAGCTCATTTAGTATAGTCAGGATAGAGACCAAGGAATTGGTAAGATTACCGGCATGGGCAAGATCTTTCTCTTTTTAAAATATCCAGACTGACTCTGGGGTGCATAAAATTGCTTTTCAGTGGATACTGCAGGCTGTGCCATGGAATAGAGCAGGTAGGATGTAAAGCCAACCATTTGCCTCCATTAAAGTTAGTGTGGTGAGTGGCTATACATTTTTGTCAGCCATATGCCTCCATGGTGTACAGGGACAACTTTACTGTGTTTTAACCTTTGCCAGTATATATTATCATTGATAGATTATATAGACACAGAATTTCAAACATTGAAAGTTAGTCCATGCAGACTCAATCACTGCAATGAAATGTCTAACATATATGCAAAGTGTTTTTGACAAAGGGAAAAAAGGTGAATAAGTCATCCTTTTTATGTGATAAAGATACAGATGTCTGCTACAGAACAGTCTTTGAAGTTCAGCTTAATTTTCATTGCACTTGTAATCTTTTCACTCAAATCACTCACATATTTGGGGTATTTCAAAAGACTTAATGTGCAGACATTGGCTGTCAATTGTCTAGGTCATTGTTACACCTGTGTTTCCTTGTTCACTCATGTCAATCAGCCTGCTCATGTCATTTCAGAAGAGTTGCTTGATGCTGAGCTTCCAAAAGAAACTCCTCAAGAAACAAGCCATGGAATTGTAAAGACCAGTACTGCAGCATTATGCAGCAAAGATGGTGGTGTTGTGTCTTCATCAGCTAAAGATGAACAAAACATATCCAGTGCACAGTGGTTTCAGTTATCAGACAGGCTTGGTGCAAAAGTTACATCTGGTTCTGTTTTAGACAGGCTTGGTGTGAAGAAAATTACAAATGAAAGCAATTCACCCTTGCTTCGTATTACTGATCGTTTAAGTGATAAAATAATTGCCCCAGTATCAGATAGACTTGGTGGTAAGAAAATGAAATGTGATGATGTGACAGACTCAAACCAAAGTGCCAGCAGAAGAAGTATTTCAGTGTTGTCACAGCCAGAACAACACAGTGTATCTGTGGCACAAGTTATACCCACAACAGTAAGAACAGTGTCCAGGATGATGAATGTTGACACAGAGACAGAACAGTTTGGACCAAAAATGACGCAGAGGCCACTTGATGAGGAAGAGACTGCTGGGAAAGATCAGGTAAGAGGATGTAAGGTACTGTCGCTAATATTTAGATCTGTGAGAACTGAATAAATACAAAAGTTGAGAAACTTATGTATTTAGCAGCTTCATAGTTTGCACTGTTCACCTAATACTGTTAGGCTGATTACATCAAGGAGACTGAGTTGTGTGGCACTTGTAGCATATACAAGGGACACACAAGAATGTTAAATTGTGGTCAAAAACTGAAGAAAACAGACTATTTGGGAAGCCTTTAAAGTTGTGATAGATAATATGAACAGTTATCTCAGAGAAGTGTATTGTGGGGGAGATGAACTGCTTGGAAAGTGCCTGATATTGCATCCACTGACACATTTGCTAACACATTTACCAACTGTATTAACCCAGCTCCATAAAGCATAGTTCTTGAGAAGCTAACATTTCCTCAGCTAATCAAGAAATGCACTGTGTTTTGTGGAAACTGAAGGCCCATTGCTCTATTCACTAGAGCTCACAACTTGTTCTTGTGTTGAGCCAAATGAATGAAGTCAGCACTGTCCAATCCTGTTTTTGTGAGATCCATTTTAATGTTTTCTACCCATCAGTCACTAAGCATAAAGTTTCTTAGGTGATTGAATAATTGTTTGATTTTATTGTAGATGCCTCGAAAACGACTGTTGTTGTCAAGAGTAGTAGCCATGCACAGGGAAGCTGAAGAAGAAGAAGAATATGATCCTGCAAACCCTGCTGTTGGATCAGTAGCATCAGTTGTGCGTGTGAAACCTCGCCCAAAAGTTCCTGCAGCTCTGCAAGCCAATAAGAATCTAATCCTCAAGGCTATGGCAGAGGCCCAGAAGTCTGTTGCAAGTGCACCAAAACGTGTTGAACCATATGAGGTAAGTTTGTGACCTGCTGTCACACTGGTAAGAACAGTGAATATAAACTGCTTGTGAGATCATAGGGGCTTATAGGAATGAGTATAAGATTATGGTCTGCTGCGATGTGATGACATGTATTTTGGTAGATGCATTCCCATATATATCACATTTCTACCTGTAAGCTGGAGGCAGTAGGTTTATCAGACTACATGGCATCAAATCCTATGATCTGCTGTCATCTCAGAATGAATTCTGTCATGGTTTTTTTCATTCTTGGATTATTTAATTACATTGTTTTAACTGGAATGTCATGTCAATGCTTGAAACTAACCCAATCAAGGTAGAAAGAATGATTTTGTAACTGATAGACCCTGGGTTTAACAAATAACAGCATTTACTGACAATACAGATAAAACAATTAACACTGTTAGTAATGCAAACAGAACACTCACAATAATTTCAAGAATCACTGTCAACAGATTACTCTGCACTCTTACCTTCAGTACTCTGGGCTCATTGCCCTGACATTGGTCTTGAACACAGTACAGTGATACCTCGGCTAACGAGTGACCCTGCTAACGAATTTTTCGGCTAACAAATTTTTTTTCGCCGTTTTTCGGACTCAGCTAACGAATGTTTTAATGGATGCGCGCGCTAACATAAAGCAGCAAACATGAACGGTCGGGCCATTCTAGGAGCTGAAATGAGCATGTTTCGGCTAACGAATGTGATTCCGGAACGAATTATCTTCATTAGCCGAGGTATCACAGTACTTCACAGATTCACATCCCTTACTCCCCACTATACAGTACCTCAACTGAATCCACTTTACTCCCTGCTGTATGCCACACATGCTGAATCACCATAACAAGACTGTCCAATTCATGCTATCCAATGGCCTTATATAGTGCTTATTGCACACCTTGAGCTTACATCTCTGTTCTAGTCAGTGCTGAATATCCCTAGAATGTTCTCTGTCCTTGCATGGGAAGGTTCTGGCAGCCTTGATGTCAAAGGCTTCGCCGGTCGCCACACTACTAGGCACTGTTGCCCTCTGTTACAGTATAACAAAACAATAAACTATCAAAATGGAATATACAAAACAGGTATATTTCTAACAAAATGTAATGCCATGGTAGTGATTAGTGGTCTAGTAAAACCAGAATGTGAAGGTTTATTATATACTGAAGAGAATGAGAAATATGCTATGCCAAATTGTAAATGTGTTCCTATTAGACTGGGCATTGCCCAAACCAAGGAAGAGGGAAATTCTTTTCTCCACAGAATGAAAGACCACTTTTGAATGGCACCAGGGATTAAATGGCAGAGCACAAACTTTACTCCCTAGTTTTGTCCCTTGTGTTACTACTATGTTGAAGTAAAACAGTACCTTGAAAAGAATTTCATTTCCAATCACTCCAGTGTGATACTGTTAAATGGGAAGATAATTCCTAGATATGTCAAATGGTGAGTACTATAATGGCGTAATTTATTGATAGAATCAGTTTAGTTATGTAATCATTAGACCTTGTTCAATGAGATGCAAAACAGGAATATACATATGAAAAATACATGTACTTCAAGTTGGCAGAAGTCATTTGACTCATGTTTCTAGGTACTGATGTGTGGGTATTTTAATCTAAATGCTAGGACAGGAACATCAATTTGCGTATGATTTGAGATTTTTGTGGCAGTTAAAATTCGTCTGAAGATGAAGGTAGCAATTTCCTTTTTAATGTCAGTGCATATCTGCCACACCCTGTCATGGTGACATAACACAGAAAACCACACATTGTGAACATTCATTTGTATTCATAATTTGCTTCAGCGTCTGGATGGTCTGTATACGAGGAAGTTTCGAGATAACAAAGGCAGTAATAAGATTGCTGTCACCCTACCTAACAGAAGAATGCAGCCACATAAAGTGTCTCCTGTGACAGGTGAGTTTAAGAATGGACCATCATTACAGAGCCTCAACAGTTGGTATACTGTCATTATCAGTGATATTAAGTGCTTGTCATGTGAAATATTATGGAGTGTTATGTAGGTTCATTCTGATTATGGTAATAAATGGATGTAATAGTGTTCATATGATGTGAATTTCAGAAAAGCAATCAGATGTTGAACGAATAGTGATTCCAGTCAAATTGGATGCATCTAGATCCATTTCAAGTGTCAATTTGCAGCAGAAAATTGTTATACAAGTTTCTTCAGATAAACCTGCATCACAGGATAGTAAGTGAATTTTGCGCAGTTTTAAAGCTATTAGTATATCTTCTTTTGTATGTTGTAATTTTAAACTCATATACTGTCCTTTATTGCAGCTGTTTCTCCACCAAGAGTAACGAGTTGTAATGTTCCAGAGGAAAATGTCACTGAAAATATAAGTTCTGATTATGAGGAAGGAAATAAAAACTTAATGGAAGTGGCTGCCATTGTACGAAGGGAAAGAGAAGAAATGAGTGAATGTCAGAGAGCAAATGCATATGAGTCAGAATCATCACAAACAGAGTTAGTCAGGTAACGCAGTGTGACATGAAGATTTACTTAGTTTCACATGGAATGTGACTGTAAATGTTTATCTCTCTCTCTCTCTTTTTTTGAATGGTATTTTTCCAAAAGCAGAAATTGCACATAGCATGAAACTGTGATCACAAATTGTTAGCAGGGGACTGCCACTTCTGCTCTGAAGATACATGTGTCATTTTCCACTTAGACATTGGTAGCCACCTATGATAATACACAGGGTCATACCTCAGAAGACTATGATCTTAAATTATGCCACCACAAAACCCCAAATTTCAATTTAGTCTTTACATAATTTTTTTTTTTTTATTTTCACAGTAAAATTCTATCCAAGTTAGTGCAGTATTTTGTTGTGTTGTAGAATACTGACACTTTTATACAGACCATTCTATGTCTGAATATATTGCAAGACAGGAAACTACAGTTAACGTTCTGGAGCCATGCGATATGGCATACGTGTCGGCCAATTATGGCCATTCATGTATAGCTGGTAACATTTCTTCAATGCCCCCCAACCTCAGCAAGTATGGTTCTGTCTCTCCTCTTCTACTCTGAATAAGATTTCGCAACATTTGTACTGTGTAGATTGTCAGCTGGCATGCCAAGTTACTTGGGATATGCTTGTTGTTGCTTTCAATAAAATCCATTGTTGTTATGATATGAACACATGCCTGTAGAAATTTGAATCTTTCCCTCCCCCCTACCTGCCACCCCACCCTGTCATTAATGCTCAGTGGTGTACCTAAAGTATTTATTGATCAGACCAACCACCACCAAAAGTATGGAAAAGCAGAAGTTGAGATTTTTATCTGTAGGATTTTTCTGGGAGTAGTTTAAAGCAGCTCTGGGGCACTGGAAGAAATCCCAGGGGTTTGAAGTGTAACATGTAGCCCTCAGTCCCACTAAAATGGCCTGCATAGTCATATGCAACAGCATTACAGCTTAGCACATATATTTATTTTGTTCTCACTAGATTTATAGATAACTTCTTGACTTTATCTTCTCTTGTGTGCCATTGTAGAAAAATAATCCTATTTTTTCTACAGTGGCACACAAGAGAAGGTAAAGTTTACTCTGTCCATATCATGAAGGCATACAGGATGGAGTAGAGGTGTAGCGTAACTCATTCAAACATTGGCATTTGATGGAGCTGTGCGGTAAACTTCATGCCCTGGTTGCTTTACCTATGGCAGAGAATCCCAGTACCCATAGAACAGAAGGCTGGATGGGCCCCAGAGCTGGTCTGGATGCTTTTGGAGAAGAGAAAAATGTCTTGTCCCTGCTGAAGTTTCAATTCCAAGCCGTCCAGTCTATAGCATAGTTGCAAACCAACTACACTAGTTTGGGTCACTGGACACAAGAAAAGTGAAGTATAAAGACACAGGTCCTGCCATCATATATGCATCAATATCATTCCTTTCCTAAAGTGATCTGCACAACAGATACTCTTGTAGAACAGGTTGTTGTAAGAGGGCAAATCCACACACACACACACACACAGGACCTGCTCTAGCAAAGCAAGCAAGTGCCTGGGACGGCAAACTTCCAAGGCGGACATTTTAACCCCTGGGTTCTTCGCAGAAATCCACTGACAGTATTGTTTTGCCATATACAGTTCATGTTCCATATGAAATCTGACTTTCTCTGACAAAACCACGTTCACAGGTATTTTCTATATTAATTTGCCTTGTGTTTGGCCTTAATATCCGTTTATTGCTCGTACAAATCAATTTCTCAGTTCTTTAAATTGTGTTCATTTCATTTAGATCTTAGTGCCAGCAGTATGTGACATGGGACAACATGAGCTTTTGTTGACAAAGTCACTTTGAAAGTGTGTTATTGTTCTTTGGGCCTTATTGCTTATTTTTATCTTTATTTCAGCTTTCCTGAAGTTTCACGGATGGAAAGTCCTCAATTTGTAGTGACGCTTGATGGCTTAGACCCTTCAGTATTTGAGGTACATTCTCGAAAGAAGCAGCAAACATATTCTGTCAGTGTGAATAGTCCTAACATGGGTTCTGAATCATCATTGGTTGAACACAAAGAAAAGGATGTAAACAGGAGTGAAGGGGTGCAGAGACAGAAACGAGCTGCATCACCAATATTATTTCAAAAGTCAGAGGGTTCTGATGCTGCAGGTATTTGCTTTTTTGTGTTTGAAGCACTGATGTTTTCTTTAATACAAATGAGAAAACATCATCTAGAACTGAAAGAAGTTGTATGCTCTTATTTTTTCCTTGGACTGGGAAATCCCATTTCGTGGTTCTGAATTTGGCCACTGAACAGAGGCAAATTGAATTCTGAAATAATGGGACAGTGACCATAAAATTATAGCTGTAGTAGTGAATATAGATCCATTTGTCTAGCATTCCACTACATGTAATGAAGCACACAAAATTGTTGATATCATTCTATATTCATAATTATTATCAAAAAATAAAAAGACTGTTACTTTATTGAAAGTAAGGGTGAAGACTGACCATTAAACATTACAAGTGAAAAAACTGTTTCTGTTCAAATTGAAGGTAAAAACAATGCTACTAAAATTGTTCAAAACCCATATTTTTTATTATTCATATAAATTTTAAAGAGTTTTATCATAAAATTTATGGAAAATCAAACGCTCGCTGAAAAATATTGGAAAATCAGCACGGAATGATTTTTGAAAAGGATTTAAAAGTCTTGATGTAACTATTTTCTGAAATATTATTATTTTTAATAGTAACTTTATTATCACTTTTATGTTCATGCTTTAATTTTCAGATTAGGAATTATTAAATTTGTTAAATATTTACAATATTTACCTTTTGCTTATGGTTCTGATGCGTTTTTAGAAAGTGAATAAACATTACCACTGTTTTAGGTCAGTTTTTAAGGGTAAACATGTGTTGCAGTTTCACTTTACAAATTAGTTCATGTTTTATTTCCTTTGTCTTAAGTTTGATTCACAAAAGGGAGTCGAGACAGGATGGTACACGGTGACCTAAGTTAAGTACGTGGTAGGGTCCATAAGTTTCCGGCCTGACCAACTTTGAAAGGTGACAGAAATGAAACAACTTTGCTATTTTTCAATATAATCTCCCTTTACTTCAACACACTTTTCACATCTGT
>Ga0123357_10005301_pt1 | contig 15398 bp, 9 predicted proteins | sample TergutEmb28metaG_FD_89873 | JGI IMG/M metagenome (GOLD analysis project Ga0123357, IMG submission 89873) | Embiratermes neotenicus P4 segment gut microbial communities from Petit-Saut dam, French Guiana - Emb289 P4 | ecosystem: Host-associated > Arthropoda: Insects > Digestive system > Gut ... | reverse complement strand
ATGAGAGAAAAACATAAAACAACCAATAAAAAAGAACAGGAAAAAAAAGGGAAAATAGATAAAAAAGAAAATAAAGATAAAAAAAAAGAAAACAAAAAAGGAAGAAAGGAAAAAAAAAAAAAAAAAAAAAAAAACAGTATGTGAACGAAGCGTCTGACTTTGAGTAGTAGTCTGACTATTACTATTTCACTTTCTGTGCATGTATGTAATAGTTTTGTTTGCGTAGTCACCTTAGTTTAGTTATAATAATAAACTACTCCACTTTTCTCATTGTGTGAAGGATTAAAACTTGTTCCTACCTCCAACCACACACTGATGTTAATAAATGCCCTGGTTTTTGGTTTTCAAAAAATGGTATCCCAAAACTTAAGGGACTGAGAAAAATGATAACATAGCTGATCAGGACAGTCAATTCACTACCCACAGTTCACAACAGTCCTTATAACAAAGTAGAAGGGTAAAACATTACGACTTAACAATCAACTCATACTGCCTGTCCTGACATCAGTACCATATATTAGTCACATGACAGTTTGACTCAAGTTATTATTTGGAAACAAAAATTAATGGATGAATAATATTCACAGTATTAAATCTGTGATGTAATGTGGTTTAGCAGAAACAGCTAACAGGCATTATCATCCACCACCTTATAAGAAATGTGATGAAGGCAGCATGTCGATTTGTCACAGATATTATCTTAATAAGCATAGAAATTAATTTACATTAGGTCTGAAGAAAACACCAAACAGTGGTTCTACATTACCAGACACTTAATATCTCGCAAAATGAATGTGCATATCAGATAAACCATGGGTATAAGAACAAACCCCAAAATATCAACATTAACTGACATATTTTGCCAATACATGTTTAAAAAATAGAAGTAAGTAAGAATATACATATTTATTACGAAAATATTGTAACAAACTGTTTGTTGCATTTTATATGAAAATAGCCTTCTGGACAAATCCTTGTGTCTATCTATCCAAATCTGCTTGTTCTAGGGTGCAATAACTGTACAGGATTTTCAAAAACTTCTTTCAAACAACAAGGAAAAGCTAGGAATTGATGACTTAAATCTCACTGGTATACCAGCATCACAACAGCAAGAGCAGTCTTCTGCATCCAGCAGGAGATCCTTTATCCGACGTGCACGTTTAACTGCATTCAGCATATACAGGTAACATACCATGCAGTAGTGATATTCTAATTAACTAACTCTCTCTCACTCACTCCTAGGAACACAGTTCTTGAGAAATTAATAGTTTCCCAGGTAGAAAAGAAATTCCCTACATTTCCTGGGACCAGAGGTTCCTCTCAACCACACATGCCCCACCTATTTCATTTAACCTGATTTGACTGCTCAACCGAGCCACATGTATAAAGCATATAAACCTAATTTTTCTTTACTAAACTGTACACTGTATTTTGGCAAAAAAATTGTTTCAGAGATATAAGTGAACTGGCAAGTGAAACAGGAACTACAGCCAATACAGCTGAAGCTACTCCAGTGAGAAGCGATCCCAGCATAGATAATGATCAAGAGGTGGCTCTTCAAAACACTAAGGAGAAACCTATCAAGACCTCATTATGGATATCTATAAGACGGGCTATTGAGAATTATTCAAGAGAGATCTTCTGGATGGTGCTTTACACCCTAGTGCTTCTGGCAATTTTTGCAGAAAGAGCATACTGTAAGTATTAAACCTCACATGCAAAAGCACTTGATCTCTTACTGTGTTCCTTAACTTCAAATTGTATTTTCCAACCAAACATTTCCCCTTAAATATGAATTAACTATTTCTGATACTTTGGTCTATTAACAGACTATTCTGTGGAGCGTGAACACTCAGGCCTGCGACACATTGCTGGATATGGCGTAACAGTTACTAGAGGAGCAGCTTCTGCCATGATGTTTACCTACTCATCCCTGCTTATCACAATGTGCCGCAACACCATCACCATCCTTCGAGATACTTTCCTCCACATCTATATACCATTTGATTCAGCTGTGTCATTTCACAAATATATTGCAATATGGGCTCTTGTATTCACTGGTAAGTTTAAAAGTTTGAAAACATCTAAATATGTGGGGCACTTTCATGTACTCCAAGGAACAACACTTAAAGGAAGACCTACGGTTTTTTACATATCAGACACAAGTTAGATGTGGGTTTGGCTACTTTGGCATGCAGCGACAGAGTATCAGCATTCATGTCTTTTCTTGCCTTTTAGACTAACCATAGATCACTATGAAGTCACTATTCCAAGATGCAAATGTCAGTGTAACAATTCAGTTTCATATAATCATTGTATTTCTTTACAGTGATGCATTGTATTGGCCATGGATTCAATTTCTACTCTATTTCTACTCAGACTTCAGATGACCTAACATGCCTGTTTCGAAATTTCTTCCATGCGTAAGTAAAACACCGATTATAATCTATCATGTAACACAACTCATTAGCTGTGCATGGCAGATAAAAGAAATGAACATGCTAAGCAACTTAAATTTAATGGTAGCTGTGGTGGTGGTGGTGGTAGTAGCAGTAGCAGTAGTAGTGGTGGTGGTGGTGGTAGTAGTAGTAGTAGTAGTAGTAGTAGTAGTAGTAGTAGTGGTGGTGGTGGTGTAGGGAAGATAACACAGCACTGAATGTAATTTCAACTATATTCTCTAGGAAGCCTGTATATGATGAGTCTTAAATACAAGATGTGACCGTGGCTGGTGAACAGCATATCTCTAATGGCACATTTTTATTACACACACAAATGCCTGTTATACAAGGGATGAAATGACAAACACTTAAACAAGGATAAAATGATTTTAACTAAAGTTTATTAGTATCATTTTGAAAGGCTGCCAGAAGTGCACCTCTCCACCTGTTGCTAAGAACAAAATAATAATACAGATGCTCTCAACTTTACAACAATATCAAATTATCATCATAACACAATCAGTACGTCCAGTGACTGGTCAATGTAGTGCACATGCACATGAGTCAATGTTGAGTCTGGTCCTTTTGTTTTTGTCTCTGACAGTTTACTATGATACTGTATACAGTACTGTACTTGGGTGTCTGACCCATGTTTACATTTTACTTCATTATTAAGTTCACATGCAATGTTCATGTATACGGTATTTCCAGTCAATGACAATGTTGACTTATGATCTGGTTGTCAGAACAAAACCCATCTGAGATGCAGGCATGTAAGAAACATTCAGGAACAGACAATGCATGTTTCTTGGGACAGCATCATGAGATGATCAGCAGTTTCCCTACAAAATAAATTTCTAGAACAGCTGAATGATCATCAACTGGTCACTGCACTATGAGCATATTAGAGAGTTACTGACATAGTTAAAATTATTCCTTACCTCAAACAAAACTTGTTATTACTTGGTCTGTTTCCCCAAGGGAAAGCTGATGATTTGTGGTGCTGATCACCCATCATCCCCTTCTAGCGCTCGGGTCAGCTACCTCCCCTTTGTGCTTTCTTGGCATTTAATGGGAAAGCTTTAAACTTTTGTTTACTCCCACCTTTACTTGTAACTGATCAAGCTGCAAACACATGCAACAGTTTTGTCTAATGTGAATACTTGATTATTTCCAGCTAAAAATAATCACAATTACTTCAAAGTACACAAACAATGAAAGAATATAAAATTTTTCTGAATGCAATATTTTCATTTTCAGAACTCATGAAATACCCAAGTTCCATTACTGGTGCTGGCAAACAATCACTGGAGTAACTGGCATACTACTCACCTTACAAACAGCACTCATGTTTATTTTCGCCTTACCATCTGCACGCCGGAAGCTGTACAATGCATTCTGGTTCACTCATTCACTCTACCCAGTATTCTACCTTCTAATGATTTTACACGGGGCAGGCCGCTTGATACAGGTAATATAATTTCTTTCAAGATTTGAGGCCTTCATGGTAGTAGTACTTCATATTGTTGTGTCTGGATTCTGACATTATGAAGCATGTTAGGTGGGTTACCAATGCTGCAGAAGTACATGTTATCTTCTTCATCTTCAGGGTAGTTAACTACCCTGAAGGTGAACAAGTATGTTCCTCCAAAATGCTGGAATCACATGCCAAACTTTATGGTCTCATAAGCCAGAAGACCACAATAAGATTTTATACATATATATATATATATATATATATATATATATGATATAAATACAGGCTTCACACTAGGCATGCTTTTTTAAGTGTGCTACATAACAATGGTGCAAGCTGCTATGGCTATGTAGCACTGGTGATGTATTAATGAATGAACGAGTCTGGAGCATTGTTGGAATGCTACTGGCGGGGAACACGTAAATTCTTGCAGAAAAACTTGTCCCAGTGCCACTTTGTCTACCACAAATCCAACATACACTGGCCTGGGATTGAGGCTGGGCTTCCATGGTTAGAGGCTTGCTAACCTGAGCCATGGCATGGTCACTTCATGCTACAGAATGATGATGATGACGACAACAATGACGATGGCGATGAAGACAACAACAACAACAACAACAACAACAACCACCACCACCACCACCACCGGAACACTCGGCTACTGGCATGAGATTAAACTAGAAAGGAGTGATAATTACTGCACAAACTTTATTCCAGTCTTCACAAATGTCAACAAAAAGGAGGTTCCTGCATAATATGCAATGTAGTATCTGGGACATGTGGCCTGCAGTGTTGTTTCAGACTGGATTCTCGACAAATGATCAGAAGTGAATCATAAGTGATAGTACTTAGAAAATTACCAGTCATGCCTCAACCATCACTTAATGCAGTGGTAAGGAGTTTCGTGTAGAATACACACAGTCAAACACAACTATATTACCTCTATTATTGTTATAATGAGGGTTCTAACAATGACATGTTTCGGCCCTACATGTGGGTCATCTTCAGGTTGTAAAATTAGACTAGATAAGTTATACTATAATGCGTGGAAACATTATTGGGAGTAGAGGGGTGGGGGGGTACCATGGTCCCGTTTTATGAGAGGAGTTGTCATTAGTAGTATGTCTCTATGTTAATGGGTACTGTTCTTACATGCTAACCTAATTACAGTAAACTCACTAAATTAATGGAAAGCCATGTTTGTTAACAGTTTTTCAGCGGGTACCATTCATATGTACTAGTCTAATTATCTTAGCCTAGTTAATCACAATGGATTGTGTGACTCAGCATTTATCATATTTACATTGCTGAGGTGCATTGTTCCTGTCATAGTCCTTATATTGATCCTTGGCAGTCTCTGTGGCGCGCGGATTTCACAACTGTTTAACTAATCATTCAAGAGTGTTTACACTGGGTATTTTCCAAATTACTGGCGTTGGTATCTGCTTGCGTGGTGGTGCCTGTCCTAATTGGAAGTGGGTCCTGCTGCTTGTCTAGAACTGTATTCACTATCTGTACCTGTGAGACACGGTGGTGTGGTTCAGCTGTTGAGTAAAAGGAGTCCAAGTTCTTCGTTCTTGCTGGGAATCCATCGGCTTTCCTTGGCGTGTACCAACTTAGTCACCTGTTTGTTGGCGGCTGTTTGTGGTGGCGCAGGTTCACTATTCACTGAGGAGGCTTCCGCGTTACAACACTTGTTTAAATGCACCTTTGTCTATTTGTAATAAACAACTTTTGTAATATTGTTGATCACTCAAGCAAGGAACTGTGTACCGGCACAACATATGCGTGTTCAGTGTGAACTCTGTCGTGGGGGCCGGGTATCATGTGGTGATGGAGACCTTGTGTATGAGCGTGCCGGGGTGTGTTTTGTTAGGGGGTTAGGGGTGGGGAGGGTTTTTATGGCTGTTTTTGTTTTTTGGCAAGGGTGTCAAAAATCGCGTTCGGGAGTATGGTATGGTTGTCATTTAGGTGGTTACTTGTGGCAGATTCTGTGTGAATGTGAAATCTTTCTAGTGTGTTAAGGTGGGCTCCCTTTCTATGGTAGTGTAGCACCTGCATAATGCTGTGTATGGGGCCAAAGGAGTGACCTTCTTCAATCAGATGTTTGGCAAAGTTTGATGCGTGGCAGTTGTTTCTGAACACTGCCTCATGTTCCTTGAAACGTGCGGCGAAACATCTGCCAGTCTGTCCAATGTACGCCTTATGGCAGTCTGGGAAGGTGAGTTTGTATACTCCCGATAGTAAGAATTTATCTGGGGTATGGTTCTTGCAGGAAAGCAAGCTCTCAATTGTGGTTTTGGTGCGGAATGTTATTTTCAGATCAGTCTTTCTGAAGATGTTTGTAATGTAGGATGTTTCTTTGCCTACATAGGTAAAGCAGGTCCATTTTTGTTTGGCTTCTCGGAGTGGTGTTGAGGTTGTGAGTTTTTTTGTGGGGGGTTTATGGGGTTTGATCTGGAAGGCGTTATTGTATAGGATATTATGGATCACGTTTAGTTCCTGCAGGTACTCCTCTTGATCCAGGTTGTATGAGTCCAGTCTATTAATGCAGTCTTAAATTTTAAGCTAGATGATTAATATTTATAGGACATTTTCAGACACAAACAATTATGTGTACATATAAAAGGAAAACAAATGAAACATCTGGCTACTGAAAGAATATACAGGTAGACATAGTTATGCAAACAAGCAGATGGTATTCCAAGTTTTACACAGCTGTGTTTATGACAAAAGTTATTTTTACATTTTCTATCATAACAGTGAATGCTGCTGCTAATATAAGCCTCCATTCGATTCCTGTTTCAGCCGCCGTTCTTCTATTATTTTTTTCTGGGGCCATGTATACTATTCACTATTGACCGGCTCATTACTGTCACACGAAAGAAAGCTGAGATTCCTGTTGTGAGAGCCGAACTTCTCCCATCCAGTAAGTAATCGCTCTGCGATATTGTTATTGCTAGAGTATTTCATATACACCACTCACTTCACAATAAAAATAAACTTTCTGATTTTACAGTACAGCAAAATTTCAACAGAATAAAGGGCTTAGAAATGTATGAGTTGATTAGTCTGTACTGCAGTACACAACGCTTTTATTCATTCAGTTTGGTATAATACTTAACAGCATTCTGCACTAAATCCAGCTTAACCCTTACCTTCTTAACCAGAAAAGGTGGTAATATCATACAAAGGTCTTGCAAGGTTAAGTACTCTATGCACAACCTAAGCACTGAACACAGACAAGCACAAGTGTGTCACAGGTAATCACTCAATGTATGTCTATTGACAGTGCATCAGGTGTGCAAAATGCCACTCCAGAACCACTCCTTAAATCATTAAATGATCCATAAATGTAAGAAATACAGAAACGATGTATATAAACAGGAAGAAAAATTTACCAGTGTATCATATGAACACTTTGAATTCTTTCAGTAAAAGACACACAGGGAATTCATATGTTTAAAAGCCCTCTTTCTTTCCTTCTTTCTTGTAAACTATACATATGTTTATTTATATATTTATTTATTTATCATTTACTTAATTATGCTGTCAGTACACTGGAATCTGTAGCATGGAATTATGGGATGATTAGTTAATCAACGAATGGTACAGATATGGATAGGCGGGGCCATGACTTAATTGTAGGCACTAACCTGGCATTTACCAGAAGAGGCTGGGGAAAATCATGAGAAACCTCAGTTGGTGTAGCCAGTCTCTTGGCTGACATGCACACTGTCACCTTCTTGAGATTTTAATATGTAGAGTATAACCCACAAACAATTTGAATGTTTGTGCAGATGTTACACTTTTGGAGTTCAAGAAGCCAATCAACTTTGAATATAAGTCTGGGCAATGGGTGCGGGTGGCTTGCCCCACCCTGAACACAAGTGAATATCATCCATTTACACTATCATCAGCACCCCATGAGAAGAATCTCACAGTGCATATTCGAGCAGTTGGACCCTGGACAACAAACATTCGCAGTCTGTATGACCCAAGTCTGCTACGTGAAAAGCCACTTCCTAAGGTATGAAACAATACCACACTACACATATAAAGCATACTGTGTGAGATTTGTTGTTCTCACAACAGTGCCGCTTAAGATTCACACCTTTTGACTGGTAACTAGTGACCAATATTCTTAAGGACTTTAACACTGGTAGCCATTTACCAACTGAAATTACATAACAACCCAGAACACCTGAATCTTCATAAAGCATTGTGTACTATCCCAGGAGGAAAGCCTGATGTGTGTCTATGACAGAAATATAAATGAACATTCACCAATTCAAACAATTGATAAAGTAAGCAATTATGTAAGCTTTTGGAGGGCCTTCTGAATCTAAAATCACACGCAATTTACATGACATGAAAATATAAAACATATGTTGGTACATTATTGACAATAACGACAAAGGTTGGAAAGCAAAGTCAGTATAGTGACTAGGCTACAGGCTGTACATCCAAGGAATCAGGGTCAATTCCTGGCAAGGACAAGTGATTTGTCTCTTTTCCAAAGTTTTTCGACATGCTCTGGGGCCCAATCAACCTCCCATTCACTGGGTACCGGGGGATATTTCCTCTTGAGTAAAGTGGCTAGGACATGAAGCTGACCACTCACCTCCATCTAATTGCCAAGGTTATGAATGAGTGGGCCTGTACTTCCACTCCACCATATATCTTCATGGCATGCAATGGTACAAGTTTATCTTTATCCTACTGACATTAATTTAACATACAGTTTACAGTCTTTCCCTCTTTCACCTTCTCTCCAAATTAATTTAGAGGACAAGAACCAGCCAAGTATCCATCAAGTGAATTTCACATCCATAAATTACAGACAGTCAAACATTCAGAAACTCACTTCCAGTAATTTTCAGTGGATTCTTACTGTGCAAATAAATATATGTTCTTTAAAACACATACAGTACTTCAGTACTTCAGGTGGGCCGGGTAGCTCAGTTGGTATAGCAACCGACTACGGGCTGGACAGTCCAGCATCGAATCCCAGTGGGAACGAGATATTCCACCCGTCCAGACTGGCCCTGGGGGCCACCCAGCCTCCTGTAAAATGGGTACCGGGTCTTTCCCGGGTGTAAAGTGCGGCCGGGGTATGGTGCAAACCATTTACCCCCTTCTAGTGCCACGCTCATGGAATAGTGGAGCCATACCTCTACCCACCTTCTGGGCCACACCAGGCCTGTAATGGGACCATTTTACTTTTACTTTACTTTTACTTCAGTGCTTCAGAGTTGTTAAATATAATGTATGATCTCCTTTGCAGATTCATCTTGATGGTCCTTATGGTGAAGGGCATCAAGATTGGTATCAATATGATGTAGCCGTATTGGTTGGCGGGGGAATTGGAGTCACTCCCTTTGCTTCAATACTTAAGGATATTGTCTTCCAAGCTAATATAAAACAGCAAGGTGTCCGTAAGAAGGTATGTTGACTCCTGTGTCACACAGTGTGGTAAACGAGTACAAAAGACACATCATAAAGTAATTTATAAATGTGCTCCAAACAGCACCAAAAAATGACCCAATTAACAGAAACACAGTTCCCAACAATTTAAAAAATGGACTTTAATGAAGAACAGACAATGTTAATCTTAGAGAACTCATGAAAATATCCCTTGTCACAACTGAAACCAGAAGGAGCCATAGACTTGAAAAGGTGCCTAAAGTGATCCCACACACCCATCCCCAACCACTTCAAAATACTGATAATCCATTATGTTGAATGACTCTGGTGGGAGAAAGTTAATGTCATTCTTCCAAGTGTTACATACTTGAGTTCCCAGATTTTACATTTGAGGTTACTTTACATATAAGCTTGCTGAAAGGAAAGTGCTGGATTAACCCTGTGGTAGAACAGGCCAAAGACACTGCTGTTACCACCAAAGTGGACAAAATCCTTAGTTATTTCAACTGAGTTTACATCCTCACAGACTATTTACCTAAGGGCATTTTAACAACTTTCCTAATCCTGTGGTCTACCAAATATCTACTTTCTGGCACTTTTCTCACCAAAATTCCATACAAACTGCTTCTTTCTCCCACTCTAGCAACCAAAGAAAATGTCATTAACAGGGCAAAGGCAGAAAGCCTGGATGAACTATCGTTTCTAAGGCAACATAACGAATCACCATATTTCAAGATAATTGTGTAATCTAACAGACATTCCTGGAACAAGAAGAAAAGCCATGAAATGAAATGTGTTAAATGAGGTGCTTAAAATCCATACATGAATCACTGTTCAATATGGTGATGTTACAGACAGGCAATGTCATGGAAAAATTTACTGTAACATCTCAACCTTGTTTTCATAATTTCACAGGTTTATTTTCTATGGGTCACAAAGACTCAGAAGCACTTCGAATGGCTGGTGGATATACTTCGAGAACTGGAGAATACGGACACAGGAAGAGTTGTTTCTGTTCATATCTTCATCACTCAATTCTATGAAAAGTTTGACCTGAGGACCATTCTATTGGTAACTACGTCACTACAACTATGAAAGCAGAACCAAAAGGTTCAACACTGTTAACACCAAAGCCCAACACTGAACATAATCCTCAGCTACTTCCATCCCCTCTGTATCATCAGAATCAAACTCTCTTCCAAGATCAAACTCAAAGTAATTCTTCCATTTCCTTCTCCATTCCAAGTGGACACTAAACTACACTTACAACTATCACTCCTTAAAAATCTTGATGTGTATAAAACTCTTCAGGCAATTTTGAGTTGTTAACATACATTATATTTCTTTCAGTACATCTGTGAGCGCCATTTTCAGCGCTTGTGTGATAAATCTCTATTAACTGGGCTGAAAGCAGTCACTCATTTTGGAAGACCTAATTTCACACAGTTCTTGAAGTCAGTTCAGGCAGTACATCCAAAGGTATGTACAAAATAACACAACCAATGCATGGTCTGTGTAATATTAATTTTTAACAGTACAGTAGAACTCAACTTATCCAAACGCTGGTTATCCAGATTGGCTTGACCCTTCAAGTAAATTTGTCCAGAATTCTACAAAAATAACTTGCCTTGAAATTACCACTTATCAGATCAAACACAGCATAGTGTTATGGCTTCTAGAACTTCATATCAGGCGTGGCTGACAGGTTTAGATCCAGGTACATACTGTAAATAGGAACAGCCAAAATTCAAACTGCCAATGTAGCATACTTTCAAAGACAAATCCAGTTATCTGGATTTTCTGCATTTCTGGATGACTTGCCATCCCAATGAATCCAGGTAAGTGGAGTTCTACTGTAATTATGTGCCATTATATAGCAAATACACATTAACACAATTTTAGCACCCATCTTAGGTAATGAATCAAGGTGCGTGAATTTCTTTGCAGAAAACTTTATTAGGTTACCAAGAATTGATATCCCTTACACCTAAACTGGCCAGGGACTTGCATGTAAAGCAGGTGATCCTAGTTCACTCACTTATCCATACTGCAACATGGCAGTGGCAGACACAACAAAGAATTAAGTCAGCTACTGACATAATGAGATTTTAGGCCTGCATGGTAATGACTATACAGATTACAGTTTTCTGGCTAAGATGTTATGTACCATGGGTTAGGAGAAACACTCTCCTCCCCTGAAAATGGGAGCTGAAATTTTCTCCAAAACACTGGTATCTGTCTACCAAAGTACACATCGTCACACCCCAAGAAGGCACTAACCTCTACTGCCACAGCACCTGCAAGTCACATGCAATTTCCATTATCATTCAACAGTGTGAGAAACACTGCCATGACACTAGAAGAAATCCTAGCTAGCATAATGGTACGGTAGTCAAGCAGCAATGGAATATCCAACCTTAACGAAAGAACATTTTTACCTGAATCAAAATAATGCAGCGTGGGCCGGGTAGTGTAGTCTGTATAGCAACTGGCTACAGGCTGGATGGTCCGGGGATCGAATCCCGGTGGGGGCGAGATTTTCTACCCCTGTCCAGATCGGCACTGGGGCCCACCCAACCCCCTGTACAATGGGTACCGGGTCTTTCCCAGGTGTAAAGAGCGGTCGGGGCGTGACGTCGACCCCTCACCCCCTTCTAGTGCCGTGGTCAAGAAAGAGTAGAGCTATACCTCCACTTGCCCTATGGACCGTACGACCTGTACAGAGCCTGAATGCCTGTACGAGGGTGCACTTCACCTTCACACATCAAAATAATGCAACAAAAGTTAAACACACTGCTAACAATTTAAAGTTAACAATAAAATAACACAAAATAATAAAAGCAGTATAAAAACAGGAAAACATAAAAACTGCAAGAATATCTTTCTCCTCATTCCCCGCAAACTGTTTCACAAAACAGTACAGACATTTTTTCCTGATATCCATATGATTTTGTTGTCACTGGTGTTTTAATTACAGCACATTTTATTTATTTATTTACTTACTGCCCGTGGTAGGATGTTACTGAATAATAAATTGGTATATTTGTGGAAGGAAGCAATCATGCCCTGTTTCATATTACAATTTGAGAATTTACCTGTAGGGACTGAGAAAAATTGCAAAAAAAGTCAGGCAAGGTAGTCAGTGTTCCAGTCAAGATTCAGCCTGAGTACCGCCTGTATACAGACAGAAGCATTATTACCTGAGTTAACTTACATGGTCATTACAGCACAAGTTTACAAGTGCATATTACTTTCTATGTTACTACACACCACCAACTTCCTTTGTTGAATGTTTTAATCGATATTTAACCATCAAGAAGGCAATGCATATGGGCAGAAGTACACTGAACATATAAATTCACAAGATGCAGCAAAACTGGACAGCCAACACCATTTCGTGTTTTGGCAAACCATGTCATCTTGTCTAGTTCAAATACCTGCATAAAATTCTGTCTTCAGTTCTGTATTATTGGCTACTTAGTTTTCCATCAAACACAACACATACATTGGCTGAGAGTCATGTTATTAACCTGACGTGTTTTGAATAGTTTTGTGTAACATAAGGAGTTCCACAGATTTTCCTATACTATGTATGTGCCAATATAGACTGTTAATAGCAGTCTGGAATTTTAGCTTAATTTCTAGAACCTCTGATAATGAACAAAACTCTTGGAAACATGTCAGGTTAATAAAATGACCACTAGCTAACAAATGTTTGTAACTGATGGAAAAGTATGATTAACCTGCATGATTATTGCCCTCAAAATTACCACAGAGTTCTCATGTAGATTTACCACATCTGCTGCCCACTAAGTAAGCTATCATTCAGTCAGAGATGCTTAAGGACAAAGTACCTGTCACCTGAAATTTTGCAGCCATCATAGAATGAGCATGAGTTAATTCTGAGATTTGTAAAACATCACTTTGCTAACAAGTACTAATGCTGTACATTGATGTCACAGGTACGAAAACTTGGAGTATTCAGCTGTGGACCTCCTTCCATGACAAAAACTGTGGACAAAGCCTGTTTGGGACTAAACAAAGTAACACTCAATGGGCCTGTTATTCAGCATCACTTCAAGAACTTCTGATTATCTCACATACCAAACAGCAGCATGGAGTATTTAACTGGCAATCTACAAAAGAATTTCCTTCATAACACGTTCATCAGAATAGACCTTTGTTTCCACAGTGTCAATACTCTGAAGTGGTACTATATTAACTATTATATAGACTCACCTGCCACAAAGGTTCACATGCCCTTTTCCTTCTATTACTACTATAAAGGGATAATAACACACACAAACATGTCATCCGGAAGCTATATTAAAAGATCACATGCTTCTGAACTACTATGAAGTACAAGATATCAATGGCATCTGTGTTTGGAGCTTGATAGGGTTCAAGGTCTACAGTAACATGCTTATGTTCACCTATCACTGCTCAAAGAAAGACTTGCAGTTTTATGAACTGTTTTATCCTCAACTCTGCCATATTCTTAAACTTTAAGTGTCATTCAACTACATATGCAAACACAATTTTTTCCCCTCATTTAAATTATGCTTTGTCAACTGCACCAGTTATGTTTGTAGTGTGATATGACATAATGGTATTCAAACGTAATCTTGGATGAGTGTAAAAGAACAAGGGCAGGTTTTCTGTGTCCCATTCTTATAGCCCACCTTTGATGAATTCAGAATTCTGTGATATGGGGAACATCAGGCATCCACAAATTTCTGAGCTCACTACATGCAACCACTACAACCACCACCCTAACAAAGGACACAATAATTTTATCCTTCCAACATTTACACCACAGCCATGAATTCACCCCATGCCAAATTGGCAGAAGCAAGTGTAACCAAAAACCAAACAAGACAGGATATGTCTCTAGCATAAAACAATTCTAGCACGTAATTTTATCAAGATCATCCCATTCTGTTTATATAATGCCCTGTAATGGACCTTTAATATTCCATCCAACACTACTGTTTGTATTTACTTAAGAAGAGCTCCATGTTGTTTACCAACAACTATCACACTGATGCTACCAACACACAAAATTAGTAATAAATATCTCAAACATTCCACAAACAAACCATGCAATAGTAAAAAACAGGGCACTTCAGTGTTAAGTCAGATATAAGGTACAACACAGATTAAGACCTTCACACTGCCAATCTCTGTACTTTTGGAGTGACATATGCAAGTAACCATACAGAATATGTAACAGACACCTGGAATCCAGTTTTATGCACATCGCCTAATAATAGATTTAATAATCTTGTTTTACCTTCTACATATTTGAACACCATTCTATTAAGACATACAAAAAAGTTTTACACAATGCCAGCTATTGAATGACCAAAATTATATCTTGTGGGATCCCACACAGTAAAAATTATATCTGGGGAATCCATATGTATTACATTTTTACCTTGTTTTAAAAACATTGTACTGAAGGCCAGATGATGATTTGTTAAGAGCAAAACATACACTCCTTTTTAAAGACAAACAGTTGTGTTGAACAGAAAATTAATGGTTTATTACTGATACTTATAGCATGTCTACATAACCTTTACAGTCAATGATCAATGGTAACCTTGGTAACCATGGTATCAAAGGTAACCATATGAACATTTGTAACTCTGGTAGACAAGGTAACCACAGCAACATGATAATCGAAGTAGGGTTAGTGAACATGGCAACCATACTACCAAGGTAGATATATCAACCACAAAAACACCAACCTTGGCAACAAAGGCAATAACAATAATGTTAGTAATCAAAGCAGTCATAAATGTAGACATGATCAGTCAGATGACAATACATCATGGCTTATGATATGAAAATCATCATCATAAACATCAAGGACCTTTGATCCATTCCGTCTCCAGAGTTACAGCTACTCGCGCCAACCCTTCTTCGGTCTCCCAACTGTTCTCCTTCCTTGTGGTCTGTAGTGGTATGATTTCAAAGGGATTCGGTTTTGTGGCATTCTTTGCAAGTGTGAAAGCCAGTTCCATCTGTATTCATCTATCTTGTCTAGTATGCCT
>Ga0123357_10005300_pt1 | contig 15399 bp, 11 predicted proteins | sample TergutEmb28metaG_FD_89873 | JGI IMG/M metagenome (GOLD analysis project Ga0123357, IMG submission 89873) | Embiratermes neotenicus P4 segment gut microbial communities from Petit-Saut dam, French Guiana - Emb289 P4 | ecosystem: Host-associated > Arthropoda: Insects > Digestive system > Gut ... | reverse complement strand
TTCGTTCCAACTCCGTCGTCTGTACGTTCGACCCACCCGCGGTTTTCGGGCTTTGCAGTAGGGAGCCTGCTCACCCAGGGTTGATACGCCTCGTCGACGCTTCGCTTGTGCTCGGTTTGGAACTTCACCTTTCGACTTCCACCGGACCGTCTCTCACGAGTCGGCCCTTGTCTTATGTGTGGGGTTGCCCCCGCGAGGGCCCCCCAGAGGACTTTCACCTCCTGACTTGGTTTCATGCTGGACGCAATCCCTCCGGCCTCGTGCTCGTCAGGCGCGCCCTGTATGACCTTCAGCGCATGGCCCACGCCAAGCAGCGTGATCTCAGGGCGCGCCTTCCTGCGCGCGGGCGAGGGAGGCGCGTGGCTGGGGAAAGAGCGACAAGACCTGTTGTACTCCTGATGGGAGTACAACGCGGGCGTTGTCGTGGCTCTCGCGGCGGCTCTCATTTCTTGGGCTTGGGCGGGTTGGACCGTTTGCGTCGCGCCTTCTCATCCGCCTTCCTGTGAAACGGGTCGTCGGAGTACAAGACAGAGATACAACCTCGTAGTGGACCATTGCTCCAAAATACCTCGCTCCTCGTGCACGCGATTTCGTCCGTTACAACTGGTACATCGTCGATGCTGAGGCACCTTTCTGATGTTTTTTTCGATGAGTCGTCAAGCGGGATGGCTGTCGGCAAAGCGCTCAGGCATGCCTCTTCGCTGTCGTAGAGATTCGCGCCCCCAAGGGTATGACCAGGACCAATGCGAAGGACAGTGCGGCAAAATGCTCTCCACCATTCCCCAATACCGGATTTCGATTCCCATCTGGGCCTAGAAAAAAAAATACCGTTTAGCTCGAGCTTGTCGGTGTCATGGGTGTAATTCGTCCATATGCCAGGGTTAACGTCACCGAAGATTTCTCCTAACTTCTCTCGATCCTTATCTGGAGAGAAAGTGATGCGGTGACAGGTTCCGTTGACGACTCCCCAAAGGTGCGTTGTTTCTCGGAACGTCATCCAATCGGAAGATTGGTCGGCATTCCCTCCGTCGCCCGCGTCGGCGGATATCGTCGCCGCCGAGGATCCTGTTTCCGGGATTGCTTCAGCGGCTTGATTTTGCACCTGATTTGGTGCTGCGCGTGGAACCGCGCACGCCGTTAGCAAGAGCAAAGCCAGAAGGTGCTTCACGGCGTCTCCTGTTGCGACGATGAGCCGTAGTGATCCGGATTATCAATCCTTGGGATCATGAGCGTTCGATCGGCATATTTCTTCGCTGCATCGTAGGTTCGAAGCTTCCGGCGCCGATCCACGCGATAGCGCGTGCAATTAAAGACGGCGCTCTTGTCGGTCCTGCTCAGAACAACGATGTGCCACTCCTCTGGCGACGTCCCGCTGGTTATCCAGGATTTTATCTCATCCCATTTACTCTTGAATTCCTCAAGGAGTCTATCGTTCGTCCAACCTTTTATGTCTCCATCGTAACTGGATTTGAAGCCGGGTTCTTGCCTGTCATTTTTCTCCTTGAACGTCTTTATTTCTTCGTCGAAGTCGCCACCCTTACCGGGAGAAACAAGAGCATCCCACGCCTCTTGCAGACCGCGGGTTAGGGCTTGATCTTTGGGGGTGTCTTGCGGCTTGGTCGGCCGGTAGAACACAAGAGACTCCATGAAGTACTCGGTCGCGACCAGGGGACTGAATGCGTCACTATGGCAATCGTAAAATTGAATAAATTTGGGGATGTAAAGTGTCCCTTTCCCGCCGAAGACTTCCTGGTGGATGTGGTCAACAAGCTCCTGACTCCGTCCCGCGTTGCATGCTCGAAACACGATCTGCGTATCGGAGTCAATCCCCACTGGAGCGGGAATGCGGTACTTGCTCTTTTTCTCCTCATCCCATTTTTCCTCCTGCTCTCTCTGTTTCATGAACGAGTAGATATCAAAATAATTGTCCTCTGACTTTTCGAACAATTTGATAAAGATGGCGTCCTCGCGGCCGTGCGCCACGATGTTGATTTGTCCCCACATGCCGTATTTCGCCGATTGCTTGTTCAAAGTCTTCACGATCTCTTGGAGACTTATTCCCTTCTTGGAGACTGTGGCATCCGAGTTGAGCTTCCAAAACTTGGTGGCCGCCGTAAAGTAGGAGTGTTGTCTGGTGTTCGGGTTTTGGTCCAGTCCCGTGATAAACGACGCCACCGGCCGTTTGACCCCGTGAACCTTGAAGTGCTCGTAGAGCCGAACAAAAACGGCGGTAGGGCTTTTGAACGTCTTTGGCTTGCTCTTCGGCTTGTTTGTCGTGGGGTCGGGAATATCGACTTCCAGCCGTAGCTCGAAGACACCTCGCTCCTCCGCCTTGTCGGGTAAGGGAACCTCCGTGGTCTTGTCATCTATCTTAATGTAGATCTTGGGCGGGTTTTTTTTTACATCGAGCACCTTGGTCGATGTCGAAGTGAACTTGTTATTGCTCAAAGAGCCCTTGAAGGTAACAAGGCACTTATCTTTTCCTTCAGGCTCGAACAAGTCACGGGTATCCTCTCCCGGGGGCGCTTTTTTCTTGGTGTAAGGGGACATGATGCCGACGTCGACTTCGACAATTCGCAGGGTGACGTTGTCGGCGGTCTTCCATGGCCCGGTCGAATCGAACATGACTTCGAGCGTGCCGCCCGCATCGGCAAAGTTGGGGGTCAAACTCGCGTGAAAAACACCCGTTAAGCTGCGATCTGCGTCTGCCATGACTCATTGCTCCGTAGATTGTTCGTCGTCAGATTGTTCGTCGTCGCCAAATAGAACGAAGTTTCCGACACGATGTTCAAGTGCAGGGGAGCCCTCGGGGCGCGAGTGGACCCACTCTTTGATGCCATCCACTTCAATGAGGTAGTCGCCAGCAAGGATCTGATGCAGCTCCACGAGCCCTTTGTCATCGGTAACCCCCTCTTGCCCCTCAAGTCCAGGGCCTGAGATTCGGTACGGGCGATTGGCTAGCGGATGACAACCGGAGTGCGAGTGAAGGTGGACAAGGACTTGCGACTTTGGTTCTTTTTCGGACTGCGGGCTATCGTATTTCAGGTCATCTGCTTTTTCCTTGTCGCCACCACCACTTCCAAGATGCACCTTGCTTCCTTGAAGCGTAGCTTCACTTGTCAGCTTGAGCGACGCCTCTCCGCTTGCCACGGTGACTTCATCGGCGGTCAGTTTTGCATTCTCGAAAGCCGTCGAGAACTTGTCTCCACTCATCGACACGTCCCCGCCACGCAACACAATCTTCGGACCCTCAAGAAGGATTCCATCCTTCTTGAGGTGTATGCGGCTGTCGCCGCACCTGAACGCGATGCCTTCCTCGGCAACGACTTCCGTCCGCTTCTTGCTGAAGGTCCTCAACTGCCCATCAACGGAGATATCGAGCGACGGTGCTGGCTCCTTCTCGTCGTCTGCGCCACTGCCCACCACCACTACCTTGTCCCCGAAAACACGCTCCGTCACATCATTTTCAAACGTGGCTTCCACATTTCCCGTAACATTGACCTCCGCGTCACCGCCCACATCCTCCGAAACATCCCCGTCCACCGTGGTTGACCGGTCACCATCCACGGCAAGACTTTCGTTGCTACCAATATGCGTTGCGCGATTGTTTCCGACCTCCACGCTCGCATCATTCCCAATCTCTATCTGCGCATTGTTGTCCACATCTTCGCGCTTATCATTGCCCACATGCACGGTCTCATCGTGCAGCACTTCCTCATTCAAATCCCTCGCAGCGCGCACGTTGATGACTTCATGCCCCCGATGGTCATCGAGAGTAATCTCACTCCAATTGCCATTGGTGGGGCGTGTTTTGGTAACAATCCCGGTCCGCTGATGCTGGATGGCGTTCTGCAGCTGGTACTTGTTGCCTCCGTTCGGAAGAACGTTCCTCTCGCTGTACAAGCATCCGAGCACCACGGGCCGCTCGCCTTGACCGCCCAGAAACCCAATCAAAACATCCATCCCTTCCCGCGGAATGAATTGACACCCGTACCCATTTCCCGCCCACGCCTGCAGCACCGGCACCCGTATCGCCGTATGCGAATGCGGCTTCTGCTGGCTCGAATACGCTATGCTATCGCGTATCCGCGCGTCGTCGTAGATATCCCACTTGAACTTCACGTGCACATAGGCACACTCGTTCGTGTTCAACGTCGGGGTGACGGTCTCTGCGCCCAAGTCCACCACCGTGGCCAGCTCGAGCCCCAGTTTCGGGCGCTTGTCGGGCCGGGGCGGTCTTGGTGCAAATTTCGAGGGGATACAAGCGAAGGTGTTCCGATAGACTGGATGCGTCTCGCCTGCAAAGTCCGGATGCACGCCGTCGGAAAGCAGCTCAGTAACGGTGTACTCGATATTGAGGCCTTTGACCGGGTGGCTCCCTACGCGGAAGCGATATCCGGCGCCCAGCCGCCTGCAATCGCTTTGGCCGCGACCTACAAGGTAATCCCTGCGCAAGCGCTCGAGCTCGCGCTTGGCGCGCTGCTCGGGCTTGGGGTACGCGCGCAACAAGGTATCGAGCTGGTAGAAGTCTTCTTGGAGATACGACGCTTTGATGGTTGGCGAATCGATATCGAGCCCGAAGTCCACGTTGGCTTTTACCTTCGGGCCTCCAGGTCCCATCGAGACGCCAATCTTTGGCTTGAGGGTCAGGTCGAAAGGGTCCATCTTCGCCGCTTTCTCCCACGGCAAAGACGCCTTCACATCCCACTCGAGCAGGCGCACCGACTTGGGCCGAATTGCCTTGCGCAACCCGAATCGATAAATACACTCTTCATCGGTTTGCGCTCCGTGACCATCATCCACTTGGAGCGTGTCACACGGCTCGGCATCCCAAAACGACGCGGGCGGAAATGGCCCCTTGAGCGGGTCAAGAATCTCTTTGGCTGCTTGCCCAATGGCTTGATTGGCCGCGGCCATGGGCGCCACCGCCACCACGTGCCCAGGCTCGTCGCCGAAGTTGAGCATGGTCAACATCTTGGCCGCCTTGCCAAGCACACCCATCGCGGCCCCAGGCGCGCCTCCTACCTGGCTCGCGGCACCGGCCATCATCCCCGCAATGCCTCCGGCTCCCGCGAGCATCGTATCCAGCGTGCCACTCGCATGCTCGAAGTAAAAGAAGATGCCTGCATCAGCAAGAACTCGGCAAAAGAACTCATAATCCGTCTCTTCGCGCTGAAGCACGAACGGCAACGGCGCGTAATCCGTAGGCCGAATTCGCCAATTGCAATAGGTTGATTGAATGCCAGAATCCGCCAAAACTTCCTCAATGATTTGCTGCGGGGTGCGGTCTTGGAATGCCCGATTGCGCCGCTGGTTCTTCAGAAGCCACAGCCTCGGCACAATGGTGAGGTTGTACGCGAGCGTCTCGCTCTCCGACTGAGTGCTGATATGACCAAGCGGCTCGAACGCCACCACAATCCCCTGGATGATGCGCGGCTCGTGCCCCGGCGCCTTGATGGTCAGGCACGCGGGTTCGCCATCCACGGCGGGGTAGAGTTCTTCGGCGGGTACGGAGGTCGCGAACGTCACGTTGTACTCGAAGATGTCGTTGATCCTCTCTTCACCATGAAAAGCCACCACGCGTAGCTCGTGGCTCACGAACGGCCCCGCCACCAGCTCGAATGGATCCTTAATGCTGCTCTGGCTCTGCCCGGGTAGCTTCGGAAAGCCAGGGATGGCGCCGGCGAGTCCGAACGTAAGAGTGTTCATGTGTCTCTATTGTCCCACGTTCCAGAGAGTCGGCTAGAAAGTGCGCTTTATCCCGCACAAAAAGAATCGAAGCGACTCCGGCGCTCCAGGAATGACGATGACGATCCGCTGTCGGTCCGTGATGTCGAGCCAAAGCGGATCGCGCACGTCGATGCGATACACAACCATGTCGCGCCGCTGGGCGAGCAGGCCGGGCGGCTCGAAGTCCTCTTCCACCCTCACGCCGCGTACCGCCAACCGCTGCAAGCGATCGATCTCGTTTTCGCTCGCCATCTTGATGAGACGCGGTACGTCCGAGCGCAGATATTCTTCCGGGGCCCCGTTGGCCACCAAGTACGGTCGCTTGCCAAGCAAGTGTTCCGCGCGAAAGGACAGATCGAAGGTCACCTGATCGACCCGGACGAAGGGCAATATCGTGGTGTCATGACGCGCGGCTTCCTCCACGACCGTCTCGATGCGTCGGAAAAACCACGGGAAGATCTCTCCCAGCTTGGTGTGCACGTAGCGCGGGCGCGGTTCTCTGGCGCCGAAAATCCTCAACGCACCGTAGAATGCATTGAGCAATTCGTAGAGCGTGCGCGGGTGCACATTGTCGACTGCGCATTCTCGAAAGAGAGGGGCATATTCGTCAAGAAGAAGACTCAATTCCACCGGCGCCAGGGCGTCGATGGTGGTAAGCGCCTCGCGGTTGAGCGGCTGGCCACCCCAATCACCGCGCAATTCATTTTGCCGCTGTTCGAGCGCAGCGATGAACTGATCCAACGCTTTGCACAGCTGCACGGCACCGCCAATGCGCACAAGGGTGGGCCACACGGCCGGGTCGAAGCGAACACGCGCGCCCACCTGCTGTAGGCTTCCTACGGGAACAAGCTCGAATCGGCCTGTAGCCTCACGCCCAAAAAGGATTTCGGGTTGCGCCCTCATCGTTGTCTCGCTGGTGGCCCGATACCTCAACGATCGCACTAACCCATCCTGCGGGCTCACGTTCGAGCCAGGTCCGAGCTTCGGCACACCGATATGCACCGGCAGCGAAGGGGCCGTCTCGAAGAATATCGCCTTGCGCTTAAGCGGCGCATGAAGATCCACCATGAGCCCACTCGGAAAGATCGCTTTGAAGTGCCGAAGAAAAAGGACCCCTTGGCCAAGCGCATCATCATCCACCTCCATCTCGATAACCCCATGCGCGTAGGGTCGGAGCACCCCGAGCCAATGCGCAGCAAGGTTCTCCACGTACGCGTCACGCGCCTCCAAGTGCGCTGCGTGGAGCTGAAATCGAGCTGGCCAATGGGGCTTCATGGGGGTCATCGGTTTTTCTCGATTCTTCCCGTCACCGAGAGCTGAAATTCATGTTCCATGTGACGAAGGTGCGGCTGAATCAGCACCTCCATGCGGTACCAGCCCGGCACCCCGTCCACGTCGGCAGTTCTGATGCGCGCGAAACGCAGGGGTCGTTTGCGCCGGGTGGCGGGGCTCACGCTGTCCATGGCAGCAACGTATTGCGATATCCACTCGTTGAGATCGCGCTCGATCTCGAGGCGTGTTCGATTGCCGCCGATACGCTCTCGCTCAATCACCTTGATGTAATGGGCAAAGCGAGTCGCAAAGAACAAATAGGGAAGGTGGGTTCCAAGAAAGAAGTTAATCGTGGGGTCGGTTCCCTCCGCGCCTCGCTCGTCCCGGGCAAAGCTACGTGGGATCTGCACGCTGCAAGCCGTTGTGAAAAAGTGCTCCGCTCGGTGAGGATCGCTCATGAGCGGGATGAACCCGAGCTCCGACAACGTCCCCTCCATCGAACGGGAGATCACCACTTCCACCGAAGGCTTCTCGTAACCCAACGACGGGTACACGTCGCGCACCGCAGGACAATCGCCTGCCGCTCCGAGCATCCCAAGGGCGGTCCGCTCATCGGCAAAGCTCTGGGCAAGCCGCACGGCAAAGGCGAAGACCGGACTTCCCCAAAGGAAGTCATCGTCTTTGATCGCGCGCTCCTCGTACACGAAGCTTTCCGCGTGCTCGCGCGCCTCGCCGTAGGGCAAGCGAAGCAGCATCCGAGGCAGGAGCACGCCCACATACCGGCTATCGTCATGTTGCCGGAAGGCGTTCCATACGGCTCGATGCGACGACTCGAAAATAGTCGACAAGGAGGCAGCGGCCGTGAGCTCGGTGAATCGGTCGAAGTCGAAAAGCTTCGGCGACGCAGAAACGAGGACAGGTGCATGCGCCATGGCGCTGACCGAGGCCATGCGTCGAAGTAGGCCCACATCGGGTGCCGATGCGTCGAACTCGAAATTGGCAAAAACGGCCGAATACGGTTTCCCTCCGAACTGCCCGAATTCCGACGTGTAGAGGGTGCGAAAATACGACGACGTCGTCACCTCCGCGGCGTCGGTCAGATCGTCCATGAGCTCACTCTTGGTGCAATGGAAGACGAAGACCTGGATGTTCTCGTCGAAGGCCACCTGGTTCACCACGTGCCAGAGACCGCGCCACGAAGCCTCGAGTCGCTGCAAGTCCGGGTGGTGCAAGACGGCGTCGACCACCCCACTGATCCGCGCATCGATGTCTGCGATCATGCACTCGATAGCTGCGCGTGACGGTTGCGTGCTCAAAGGCGCCTCGGATCGACCGCGAACAGCGTCACCTTGACGTTGGGTATGGCCACATCAATCCCGAGTTGACCGGAGCGGAGGATCTGCTCAAAGGACTCCCCCTTCTTATCGACCCTGAAGTACAGGGCACCCGGGGTCTGCGGAAGAACCGCGGGTGCAGTCGCCATCGGGATCAGCGGGACGCCGGACACGGCCGCTCGCCTCACGGCGCCGAGTTGATTCCACGCGGCCAATCGGAACGTGCGCGGCACCTGTTTGCGCAGCATCTCCACGTCGGCCCCTTGAATACGCAGAAAGAATTCATTTCGAAAGATCGCGGGCTCGATCAACTCCACGAACAGGGTGTTGGCATCGTACGTACGCATCGGAATGAGCCGGTATTGCTCGGTGCCAAGTGCGTTCAGCATGGTCGTGATGTTTTTGAACAGGAAACGGAATGTCTCTCCTAGCTCGCGGTACTTGAAGGGCGGTGCCGCCGGCTCCCGCTGCGGGGTAAAAGCCGTAAGCGCACCATAGAGCCTGCGCAATTGCCAATGCACATCGCGCGGGTGGTGATGCCCCTGTTCCACGATGTCGGCCACGATGGCCGCGTGCGAGCTCACCACGCTGAGCGCCCAGCGCCGCCAGAGGGCATTGTCGTCGCTCGAGGCCATGTCCTCGAGCGTCTTCTGCTGCTCGAGCAGCGATCCAAGGAGCTTGCGCAGTCCCTCCTGGAGGTAGCGCGAGCCGCGCACCTGCAAGACCGGCGCAATGTACGACTCATCATAAGCCAACCGCCCATCCTTTCGCACGACGCGGGCAATCGGCAACGTGTCGAATCCGTCGAGCCGCTCGCGTTCGAAGAGCAGCGCCACATTGGGCCGGAGCCTCCCGACTACAACCGGCTCTTTCGTGCCGTTTTGCAAATCGAAAACCTGGATGACGTCCCGCGTATACCGCCGATGCGAGGTTGGATCGACCGCATCATCCACGTTCACGGTGCCTGGGTGGGCATTGGCAACACCAACATAGACCTGCAACGATTTCCTATCGCCCAGCTCACGCACGATGCGGTTCGGCGCGGCGGGCGCTTCTTTGGTGCCACACGCAATGGGCAACCCGCCCGGCAGAATCGCACGGAGCTCGCGCAGCAAGACATGCCCCGACTCAATGGCCTGCTCGTCGAGATCGATATGCACGATGCCCCACGGATAATCGAAGAGCGCCTCGATCCGCGTGGCTACGAGGGATTCATGGTACGCATCCTGAAACTGAAAGTGCTGGGGCATCAGGTTGATGCCGAGCTGCCAGTGCGGCTTACCGGCTGTCCCGGGTTGGTATCCATCCTGCTCGCCCGTCGAATCTTCGTTTGAAGACTTGTCGGTCAAAGGCTCTTCGCTCAAAGAAGGAGAGGGCGCAACCTGTGTGGATTTGGGCATGGACAGTCTCGCTGGGCCATTGAAGGGCGGTCAAAAGACGAACGTGCGGATGACGGCGGTGGGAGTGAGCGGGACGCGAACGCGCAGCATTTCATCCCGCGGGCTGGTGCAGCTGGTGCGGCTAGTGCGGCTAGTGCAATAGGTGTCCAATCCGAGCTTGGTGCCGAGCTCGGCTCCGAGCTGGCACGGCGGCGCATCGGCTTGCGATACTTGGATTTCGAGCTCCGCGTTCACCGAGAAAAGCTGGCGAACGAGGCCCGAGAGCATGGTATGTGCGGGCTGTCCCGGCATGAGCGAGTGGTAGGTTTCGGCCTCCAAGGGCCCCACGTGGATGCGCACGAGATCTTCTTCGTCTTTTGCCTCCCCGCCGCAAAAGGCATCGAGCCCAAGACGATGCCGCTGCTCGCCCAAGCGTGATCGCTCCTCTGGATGCAAAGGGACGATCCTCTGCACGTTCGTCTCGAGGGAGACGTTCCACGTGGGATAGAGGTACCGGAGAAGGCGCTCGGCACTCTCCTTGTCGATCGTCTGCGGTTGGCCGCGCCGGTAATCGGCCAGACCAAGGGCCACCATGGGTGGCATGGGTTTCTGCTCGTCCGGAGCCCAGGCGTCGACCCCCACCACCGCCCGAAGTCGTTCGCTCAGCGCATCGCGCCCCTCCAGGTCGAACCCACCTTCGAGGGCACGGGCCTTCCAAATGGCATAAAGGACGCGAGCCGCGCGATCCGCAAAAACATTGCAGAATGCACGCAGCGCACCATGGTCGTCTTGGCGCACGATGCCCTCGGTCCATTCGGGGGCCATGGGCGAGGCAACTCCGGTAAGTCCAAGGCATCGAAGCGTCACCAGCGTGCTGTGTCTCGCGGCATTCGTATCCATCTCCGCGACGTCGCTGATGGGGAAGGCCAACTCGACGACCTGGGCAAAGGCGACGGCGTCCGATTCGTCGATGTCGGTCTCCAGCCAATGCTCGAGCAGGCGCACGAGCGCGAAGAAGGGAATGCGCGAGGCTTGCTCGAGTGGGTTCATTGGCGTTGCTCCGGTGGCCAGCGGACGGCTATGCCACTCTTTCGGCACTGCACCTCACATTCGTAAAAGCGGTTTACGCTTGCCTGCGCATCGAGCACCGCGTGCACGACGCGCACGAAGAGTCCGACGTCGCCGATGCCACGAAAAGCCGATTCGTCGATCGCAAGCGAAGCCCGATAACCATGGCGGTTGTTCGCGCTGACAACGGAAACGTGCGCGGTCTTGACAGCCTCGACGCGTGCGAGATTGGCTCTCAAGAGGGATGGCTCGATGCCGCGCCTTGGCAGCCGAGCATGGATGAGCGAGAGCAGCGATGCGTAAACGTCACCTCGTGGGACCACCGCGCGGGTCAGAGCGTGAAGCGCAAACGCCGCACCCGAGGGCGGGGGCACATAGGGTGAAGCACCAACGACAGCACGAGCCTGCAAAGCAATTCCCAATCCATGCTCGCCATGATCGAGCGGTTCGCCAGGTCGGAGCTCGCTCGAGCGATCCCGGTTGGTGCCCCAGAGATCGAGCATCAAAACATGGGGATCCATCGAAGGCCGTGCACCGCGAGGGCTCGAAAGGGAAAGGAGGAGATCGGGCTCTGTCCGTCCGCGCAGAGTCACCCGCTGCGTGGAATACGCATAGGGGAAATGTGACGGTGGGGACATCGCCGCGAAGCGGTGAAGCGGCGGCACCAAAATGCTGCTGCCTGATGATGTGGTGCGTGGGGCCGCCATCACGCGCGTCACGGCATAAACCGATGCATCCGCGAAGTCGGCAATACGAATAGGAAAACTTGATAACGTGGGATCCACCACGCGTGGCTCCGAGGTGCCACGAAACAGGTTCGTGGCTGGCGCGCAATGAGCGTGCAGATCGCGAGAATCGAGCGTCACAGGTGCGGTCAAGGGAGCGCTGAAGCGAATCGAAATCTTGGCCTTCCTCACGCGCGCAGCGCCGAGCGCGCTGCGAATACCCTCTACGACGAAGAACGAAAACTTCTGCGGCAGAAGGAAATACTCGGGGAGGAATTGTGCGCCCGTCGGCGGCCCATCGGGCTCCGGCGCGAGCGCATCGCGAAACCCATGCGGACGCACGGAACCGAGTTTGATGGGGCGTGCCCCCTCGACCCGAAGATGGATCTCGGCGGCATGCCGGAGAACGTGCTCGACCAAGGCCAGCGCCGACTCCCGCGGTCCATCCACGTAGAGCCGCAGTGAGTTCGCGACTGCCTCACCCAGCGGCATGTTGCCCGTGGTGGCTAACTCGAATTCCAGACCCTCTTGCATGGCCCGTGCATTTCGCACGCAAAAAGGTCCCGTCTCCACCTCGCTCACCAATCGGAAGATGCATCCGTTCGGCGCGCGCAACTCCAAACCAGCCGGCACCTTCACCGCGCCGTCAACACCCGAAAACTCCACGATGGTGGCTGCCGGGATGGGGCGGCTCAAATCGGGGGAGACCAATTCCGCGAGCGCGCGATAATCTTCTCCTTCCAATCGGTGACTTTGTTCACGTAACTGATCACCCAGATAGAAAAGCCCCTGCCGAAAGCGCTCCACCTGGGGATCCATCGATGGCGCTCCAAGAGCCCCAGCGAGTGCAGGGTTCGCCTCGGCAAAGCCAGCCGCATCCTCCAGGAGCGACGCCACCACCCCTGACATTACCGCACGCTCCAGAAGCCGCCGAGGCTCAGCGTGGCGATGAACTGCGTGGAGACCGTCTCCGTCATCACCACGAGCTCTCCATGTATCTCTGCGCTCACGGTCAGATCTGGCGCCTTGCCAACCCTCGGTAGCACCTGCGGCTCGCGCAGCCTCGGCTCGTAGCGGAGAAGACTCTCGCGGAAAGCGGCGCTCCAGCGAGCCATCAAATCATCGAACGCGGCACTCAGAGCCGTCAGGGGCTCGCTGCCATAATCCGGATCACAGGGAACCGCACCACGCCTCGTGTTGCACAGAGCCTGGATAGAGCCGAGCACCTCCTCGCGCACCGAGCGCGCCGACACACTCGGTCCTTTGCCTTCCAGGATTTCATCGAAGAGGCCCATTTTATTTGGTTCTCATCTGGAAACGTCGCGAGCGCCGCGAAGCTAGGGAGACCGACCGAGGAATACTCGGAGTATTTTGAGGGAGGTCGACCGACGATTGGTGGCGCATAGCAGTTTCCGGGTGAGAACTATTGGGCGTTCTTGTCGTAATGCGCGACGGCATCGCCCCCGCTCTTGTCCTTCACCTTGAACTCGATTTCCTGGGGAACGAGTCCAATGTGCTCGAGCAGCGGCTCGAGCTCGGGGCTGTTCGACCATTCGCCGGTATTTCCAAACCGAAGTTCGATATGCTCCACGAGTACATTGGTGAGCTTCAACGTGGCAAAGACGTATTCCTGCTCGCTCGTGTCATATCGAACGAATTCGAATACCACCTCATCGAGCTTGCGGTTGTTCCACATCTCCTCCGCGAACTGCGCGGTGGAAGGAATCCACTCGCGGACAAAGGTGATGGGATCGTGCTTCGTTGCGGAATAGGCATTGCTCTTCTGCCCTGTGTCGCGCGACTGCTCGCCGCGAAAGCGTACCGCCAACACCGACGACCATTTCTCACGGCCGCGCGCACCGCTCTCGTCGCCCATGAACGTACCTTGTTTGGAGCTCTTGACTTGCATATAGGCAATTGGTCTCATATTCATCCAAGGGGAAAGGGCAGACGCTGCCCGGAACGTAGGGGGTATTCGGCAAAGATTTCTTGTCCTTCCGCGTGACGGAAGGTGAGCCTGGTAAAATCAATCATCTCAGCGCGTTCGGCGATGGCCCGCGACAAGAGGGCTCCCAAGAGCCACGCCTCGCCATGGCTCGCGGAGTCCAAGGCCATGTCTACAGCGAAGGCATCTCCCCATCTCAAGGTGCAATCCATCAAGGTGTGCTCGCGCTCGTGATGTATACAAAGGAATTGCGGATGACCGATGCGCGCATGCCCATGCTCTTGCGCTGAGCGATCGTGGAGTTTTAGAAATTCCGCCAGATGCACAGCCTCCGCAAATTGCCGTGACGGCATGCGCGCGTACGCGCCTATTCGGGTCGCGTGATTCTGCCCAAGCGGCGCACGATGAGACGGAGAGGGTTGCGTGATATTCGCCACACCGAAGGCCGGCGATGAGATCTCCCCGATGCCGAGCGATGCGGCTGCCACACCATCGCTCGCGAGCACCTCGCCTTCCACGAAGGCAGCAGGTGCCGGCGCATAGAATTGCTCCAAGGTGGCAAAGGATGTACGCATTTCGGTGCGCGTGCCATCCGGCGACAGACGCTGCTCCAATCGGTAATAGACGTTGTCCGGATCGAACGTGTGCGGCGTGTCCGGGGCCTCCCACGAGACGAGCGGGCGGTGTCCCCTCGCATGGTCCGTGCGCTCCACGAACATCGAGCGCACGTGCAGAATTTCGGCATGCGGGTGGCCTACCACGCGGAGCGGCCATTGCGACTGACCCGCAAAGGCTTGAAGCGGCTCGATGCGCGCCACAAAGTCGTTGGTGGCCGGGGCGCAGAAAAGCCGGATGTGCTCGCGCGTGATGTTCGAAGCCCCCTCCACCACGCGCGCAAGCGGCAGCGTGAGCTCGAGGGAGTCGAGGTTTTCCCGACGTATCGACGAGAGATCCACCTCGATGAAGCTGAAACTCTCGGGAAACGAAAAGAGATCTCCAAGCAACGGTCCCGAGGCGAATCGATCGGGTGGCGCGGAAGAGAGCGGCGGCTCCTCGGTGTCGATGCGGACCCAGCGCAGCGTGTTTGGCGGCAATATCGATTCTTCGACGTGGTCGTTTGTTGTGAAGGTGGCGACTTGAATTGGATTGCCTGCCGTGCGGAGCGCGTGAATCAGATCGAGCGTAATGTTGCGAGGGACAAGATTCACAAAGAGGCGCACGCGCTGCGGAAGCTCCGCTCCGACCGCGGCGCCATCGGCACCACCGAGGGTGAGGCGAAGCACCTGCCGATAGGCATGGAGGCGATCCATGCGGACCTGCCTTACCTCGATGGGTGCCACGGCTACCGGCCAGCGTACCTCGAAGGGGTATGGGCCCCCCATCACGTGTCCCTGCAGATCGCCGGCGCTGCCCTGTTGGAAGGTACGCTGGACGATGGTGGAAGCGGGGCGCGGGCGAAGGGCGCTCGGAAATGCAGCAGCGATGAGCGGGCGGCTCAGAATCTGGTCAACGTCCTGCAGCATGGATCGGGCGGAGGCGAAGACGAAGGCACCCGTCTGCACCACCGCTGCCACCCGACTGTCTGCGTCGATGGCGTAAAGTCGTTCGAGGCTCGAATCGTCTTGAGAAAGCTTGCGTAACGCCCCCCAAATGGCGTTGGCTTCTCGCTCAAAAAGGTCTCGAAACACCGGTTATCCCTTTGGATTGCTGCGGCCCTCGATCCTCTATCACGTAAGACGACTGCGACACCAAAGTTCCGCAACTTGCGCACGCCTGCCCATCTCGCAAGGGGTCATCTGCCTCTTGGACAAACTTAGAGCCTTTCCTCCTGGAAAAATCGGACAAAGCGCGAGATCCATCCCGAATCTTTGGGCGTGTCCTCAACGAAAAGAACTCAACGTAGCAAGAGTACGCCTCGTTCTTTTCGTTTGCGGGCCACCCCAACC
>Ga0123357_10005299_pt1 | contig 15399 bp, 10 predicted proteins | sample TergutEmb28metaG_FD_89873 | JGI IMG/M metagenome (GOLD analysis project Ga0123357, IMG submission 89873) | Embiratermes neotenicus P4 segment gut microbial communities from Petit-Saut dam, French Guiana - Emb289 P4 | ecosystem: Host-associated > Arthropoda: Insects > Digestive system > Gut ... | reverse complement strand
TGCCCATATAAAGTGGGACGCGCACAGTGGCATCCACGTCTGTCCAGATGCCCCCAAATTTCAACTTAACAAATGCAAGACAAATTTCGACGAGTTTTGATACGAAAATTTTTCTCTTAGGAACCACCCCAAATTCGTACGTTGCAGTTTCCTAAATCAGTAATTATCTTATCGGCACAATTGTCAGCAAAATCTCGCACAACTGTCATCAAAATCTGGCACATGTCACCAAAATCTCGCACAGCTGTCACCAAAATCTCACACAAATGTCACCAAAATTTCGCACAACTGTCACCAAAATCTCGCACAATTGTTATCAAAATCTCGCACAACTGTCACCAAAACCTCGCACAACTGTAACCAAACTCTCGTCGGTACAACAAGCGTTTAAACAACATAATATAACCTGTGTACAGCACATAAATGTGGTGTAAATTTAACAAAGTATCTTGCCTTACGTAATCTATAAAGACGGTTTCAGCTGAAAATGTATTCGGAAACCTGACAACGAATGGCAAATTGCAGCTAATTAGATTGAACGGTTTAATGTAATATATTCACGTATTCTCAAGGACGACGGGTTTCGTGTATATGTTCCTCCATTCTTTTAAACATTAGGATGCGAATTCCGTTGGATCAAGTTCGAACAAGGAAACTGTTGTCTGGTGTATAAATTTTGTAAAACTGTACATAAACACTTGAAGATCTATTGTAGTATACCATTGCCGAAGGCCGTGTGGTCTAAGGCGCAGGTCTACGGCCGATCGATTGCAGACATCGCAGTTTCGAATCCCGCTGAGTGCATGGATGTTCATATCTTGTATTTGTGTGTTATGTAGGTAGCGGCCTGTGCGACAGGCTGATCACTCCTTCAGAGGAGTCCTACCGGACTTGTGTTTGTGTATGTTTATTTCTGTGTGGTCTAGAAGCCTCAACAGTGAGGCGGCCTAGGCCTGTGTTGGGCTGTTGCAGCATAAAAAAAAGGAACAATACAGGCAACTTATGTATACCGGAATATTAAGGGGCGTTCGTGTAATCATTTTTGCAGTCGAAAAGCAATAAATATTACTTGCATAGCCTTAGTTATCCGGCATGCAAATGCGCATGCGCCCTATTTTTATCTGTGTCCTATCCGACATTACCAGTTTCTCGGGAAAAATTCATTGAACATTAAACGTTTCGATTTTCTCCAGCAATTTTGTCTGAAACGTTTCTCATTATAAGAAGAATGGAGCGAGAAATTGTGTAAACGTAAATAGGTCTTCATTTAGGCACATATTATTCTTGCAGGTTTTAACCAATTTTAATTTTCTCGGCAGATTTTCGAAAAATATCAGAATATCAAATTTCAAATAAATCCATCCAGTACGAGCTGCCTTGTTCCATGCGGACGGACGCACAGTCGGACGGACGGATGGACGGATGGACAGACAGACAGATCGACAGACAGACATGACGAAGCTAATAGTCGCTTTTCGCAATTTTGCGAAGGAAGGTGGAATTAAGATGCAAATAACAAATAGGTGTATGGGCGGTATATTTTGCTAATATACAACTTTACGGGGTGCACAAATCGTCACTGAAGTGAATGCTATTCCGAAACACAGTTTCATACATGCTTAAGTGCCTCGTGGGCGGACTGGAGGCCCTGGCAAGAGGCAATTCATTTCTCCAAGTTATCGCAATGCAGTCTCCGCACATTAGGATGTCTCTTTCCCATCTCTTCCATCCGTCTGACTTTATGGTTTTATACACGTACCTTGCGTGATCGAAGGGTTCCGCCGTAGTGTAAATGAGATATTTGCTCATCTATTATTAACGTTAAACAGCCTTGATTGGTAGTTAGTTACCGATGTTTCGGGGCAGCCTAGCGATTCCCTCTTCAAGACTCAAGAAGACCTGCGTCACCCTTAAATATGGGACGGATAGGTTTTCCCGAAACATCGGTGACCAACTATCAATATACGATGTGTAACATCCAAGAAGAGCGCCGGTATCATTATGTACCTTACTTACTAAACCTACCTTATGTCCGTCACCAGTCACTAGCCGACACATCTATTGTTCACTTTCGAAATTTCACTATCCTCAGGCCACGGGATAACATTAAAATACATCGACCACTTGTACAACACTGTCCAGCTGTTACACTTCGTCCTTCAGTCTTTCATCTAATCTTTTCTCACGAGTGCTTGTAGTAAAATGACGTGACAACTCTTGCTAGAAGGACGCTCTTTGGTCTTGTTTATGTTGGCCAGAAAGGGCCGATGGGGATGAAAAGAAAGGCAGAGCGAGGAAAGCCTCCAGTGTTCTCATCCCCACAATTCACAGGACGTCTTTCGTTTCGCTTACAATATTACTTCTACAAAGGCCGATGTGATATTTATTACCACCAACAAGCTGTCTCATATGATTATTACTGTGAACACTGTCCACCATCTTCAGTGCTTTCTAACGGGCCTCGCAAATCTTGATCTCTTTCTATCCAGTGACAGGTATACCTGTTTCTCAAGGACAAAATTAGTTAAGTTTTTCTTCTCTGAACTCGATGGTGTAACATATCCAGTTTACGAAAAGTTGTGTTTAAAATTAACTCAAAAAAAATGACGCATACTAATTGCATAATTATTGTAAGATACCAGTGCCAGGGACATTTAGATTGGGCTAACCCAAATTGATAAAAGAGAAGGAAAAGGGAAAAGTATACTGTGCACAACACTACAGCGTTTGGAAGCATCGGCAGTGCAGCTCCACTCATTCCTAACCTGGGAACTGGATTGAAGTAAACCAGCAGCTTCATGCCCCAGCTGTTTTACTCACGTGAAAGGATTCCCCGGTCCCACTGAATAGGAGGCGGGGTGGGCCACAGTACCGGTCTGAACGCTTTATAGAGGAGTAAATGTTCTTGCCCCTGCCGGAAATCGAACCAAGATTCCTCGGTTGTCCAGCCCGTGGCGTAGTAACTATATTGACTGAGCTACACCGGCTCCTGTCTTTTCGATTATCTCCTATAGTTTCCTTTTTGTCACTTGATGTGTTTTCGCGTCCAGTATTTCTGGTTACATTAAATTAATCTAGCATACTTATTGCTACGATATAAACACCAAGTGTATATTGTTATTTTGAACGGTTTTCACATACTGCAGTCACACCAGGCTGATATACAGAGTTGTTAGGCACTTTTCAAAGATCGTCGTCAAAGAAGGATTAGACGAAAACCGAAGGCCTATACGGGTTGTTCGAAGCGGTTGGATTGGAAGGTGTTTTTTTCTTTTGCCCAGACAGGAACTTATAGTACAAAAACTCTAATAAAATAGACTTACAATATTTGATGGCAGGTAGAGTTAATATTAACATTAAGGAATCATTTAATTCAACTCTCATAATTTATGCAACCTAGCCCTAGAGCATCTCATAAACAAACACGTGTTCTCAACTTAGCAGGACGTGCATTTACAAAACACATACGAGTCCTTTAGGCTATTTTAAGTAAAAACACCGGCTTCTTCTCATTTCTTTGTGTTATTGCTAGGCATGATCAAACTGGCTTGCCTTTAGGACACTGTGGTGATAGGTCATCACGCAATGGAAGGTTACAGTTACAGTTCGTTTGCTGCAACAGTTTCATAATATTAAAAGACGATAAAAAGAAAAGAAAGTGAAGAGAATAAAAGACTTTGTGTAGAAACACACGAAATGCTAACTTACTGGAAACTCTTGAATGAAATCATACAATTCTCACAACTGCGATAAGGACCTATGAGTAATTTTAGCATACGTTTTCGTTATACAAAATATTAGCCTTTTTATTTCTTGTCATAGATAAGATTACAACTAATGGTAGCCTTGCCATATGGGAAAGAAATCAGTTTACACGTAGTCTTCTTTGACTGTGATATTCACGTACATGAGGTAAAGATTTGACACATGCTCCATTCAGGACAACCTGTCGCTTGTCGACACTGAGTTAGTGTCGTCAGCAGCAACAAAGCAAGGAACGTGTAATGGTCTTACATAAATTTATCCAATTCTGACAAACTCGATAGAGCTTATTTCATTGATTAATCTCCTTCAATTTATTGCAGTGTAGTTTGGAATCGTTTCTTGGGCATCACGGATATAATTTTTGTTTGTAACTTTGTTTTTAATAACAGGTTGTCCCTCCTAGCAGTAAAGACATATGGGCCACCAATCTTTCCATATGCATGACGGAGAGCAGGATCCCCATTAGCACTCGTAGAAACTGATATCATCAAATTTTGTTCTGGTTTATGTTATTTCATTTAGGTATCAATTAACAAAACAGGCAATGTGCGTACAATGTAACACTGAGGCGCGTTCGTGCAACCGCTGTTGCAGTGGGAAAGCAATGGGTGCTACAAAACCTGTGTGTGGATTTGTAGCAAGTATTCAGCATGCAATGCGCATGCGCCAGATTATCACCTGTGGTCTGCCCGGCCCTGCAACATTTTCCACGTTGTCTCATAAACGGCACGATTTTCGAAAAACGTTGCCGAACATAAAATGTGTGTTTCGAGTTTCTCTACAACATTTGTCTGAAATATTTTTCATTCTAAGAACAGATGGGCGAGATATGATCGAAAAAGTATATTGGTATTCATGTAAAGTGCCCGGTATTCATGTAAAGTGCCCGTTATTCTTGTCCGACTTTAATGAAAATTGAATTTCTAGACAGATGTTCGAAAAAGCCCCAAATATCAAATTTCATGAAAATCCGTCCAACGGGAGCCAAGTTGTCCCATGTGGATGGACGGACAGACATGACAAAGCTTACAGTCGTTTTTCACAATTTTGCGAACGCGCCTAAAAAGACGAAACTTAAATATCCTACACGCTTTTGCACTTTTTAAATTCCTTTTGTGAAGTACTATGCGAATTCTTTGCTTTAAACAGTGTACTCTGTTTTTATTTAAACAGGATGAATGCTCATCAGGAGGAAATAAAGAAAACAGAAAGTAGATAAACAAAGTACAGTAGAATGTAAATGTATGTCACACGTCAGATTGTAGCGACTCGTGAATTTAATGAGGCTGTGTCATCTATAGACACATGAAGCGTCAAGAGATGTGACAGTTATTACGAAGAGTCAATTGAGTGGCTGGCCAGGAAACAGTAACGTACCAAACCCACATTTGCTTGAAAAGGCTGAAAAAACGAAAAGCATGATTAAGGATAGCTGAAACCCTTCTCGCATTTCAAATGCCGTTGCTCCCAGAAACAATGCGCGGATCATATCTTATTGGATGACAGAATTTGGCATACAAGGAAAAATTTAAAAGCAAATCGAAAGATTTGGGAAAACGCGAAGGCATGGACATGCTGAAGCTTCCACAACAGTTCCTGCACACGAACGGTATCGGTGTCAGGGCTGAAGGACACAGTTCTATCAGTTTTAGAATTATATTTTTAATTTTGTTCACCTTAGCTATTAAATAACTACATGAAACACATCAATCCTTGAAAAGCTTATAGTTGTGCAGCTGTCAATGGAATCTTACGCCTTTTACTTGACTCCTATATCCATCACCGCCTTCAAAAGATTCGGGCACAAAACCTCAGCCGATAGAATCCTGTCTAAATCTTCACACCTTGTTTAGTGTAGAATATTACACTATCACTCTCGTGTCTACACCTGGATCTCCCAAACAGTCCTTTCCCTTCTTCTTTTCCAACTAATGTATATAATTTTATGTATTTCTCATCTCTCTTTTGCCTTCTACGCACTTTTATCTTCCCAGTAATAGACTGCTGGTTGAAGAGCATGCATTCGCCAGCGCCTTATTACGCCATGTTTTTAAGTCTCCTGTAGAAAAACGGTTACCAAACATTTACCTCAGAATTCCTCAGCTTATGTTTGGGTATGTGTTTTAGTCTACATCCGTGCGTAACGGTAGCTACGGACTATAAAAGAGACACGATAACACAAGGGGGAAGATTTGATGTTGAATGCGGAGTACAGCACGTCTCCACACTGCATACTATCAATGAAACAGAGATGATACGGTACTCTGTCGTGTTGTTAGACTTCTTGTTATTGTTGTTGGTATACTGAAGAATTAAGGACATTTACTGCAAAGAAACATATCGCAATATAGCATGTTCATTTGGCCATACCCTTATTGTATTAATAACGGATACAAATATTTCCTTTTAAACAGAAGCATTTATATACTGCAATATTGAAAGCTGAAGCCATTCTTTTTTAAGGGTCTCGAGTCTCTTCAAGAGATCCTATTCACTGTCGTCCAGGTAAGCACAATATTAAACCAGCAGCCATCTAGGGCCTATTGATACAGTTTCTCTACTCAAGTTCTCTTATGTTCGTTGTCAGTCATACGCCATCATCTTTGAAGCACCATACACCCACCTCTTGGAGCCATTGCTTTGTTACATAGCTTCCGTTACAACAAGCAGGACATTGTAAGGACTCGTCTTTTGTGTAAAAATATTGCCTATAATATGTTTCGATTTTTGAGTTTCAAAAGATATGGACAAAATGAGTGTTGCCCTCAACAGCCGGTATGTCTCCCTGACTAAAAAGGACAGTTACAAATTCAGTACCAATGCATGTACTTCTTAGTCTCTGCAGACGTTATTTCAAAACAACTTCTTTGTACGGAGTTTACTTAACGATGGGCGGACATATGGCATGTACGGACAGAAGAGAAATAAATGCACACAGCGTATAAGTAGAAAAAACCTGAAGAAATAAACCATCTGGAAGAACTAGACGCAGGTTGGAGGATAATATTAAAATGTCTTAAAGCAATAGCGTGCCTGGACGTGGATTGGATTCATCCGGCTCAAAATACGGATAAATGGTATGCTATTTGTGAACACAGTAATGAGCATTCAGGTTCCATAAAATACGATGAAAATGGTGACTGCGAAACTGTTAGCTTCAATCCATTGGTCCGCATCTCCTTCCTCTTTGGTTGTTTATTGTAAAAAAGAACCTGTTGATCCTAGCTAGTCAGTAGTGGTTTTGAGGGAGATAAGGTGACACTGAGCAATGCTTATCGCAAAGTACTTTTGTTCTGATCTTTAAAGTTCCACCAGTGATTCATATTCATTCATTCATCAATCACAGGCATTCAGCAAGTGAGAGCGTCGTTGAACAGCGCGCTTAAAAAGTTAAAAAAAAAAAACTATTCCACATTTTACCTAGACCTACAACCAGCTCTGTATGAGCGTATAATTTTGGGTACACGGACGGACATATGGACAGACAGTGAGCCTTCGATTGGTTATGAAACAAGCCTAAGCATGGCATTACTTATTATTCCAAGCTCCACTGTCTTCCTTCTGTTCCTGTGACTTCAACATTTCAGCACAAAGCTCACTTCTGAAACAGATAATGAATTCTGTTAGGAAGTGTAATAACTTAGCAGCGTCGTGTAGTAACAAAGCTCGGACTGTCTTCACGAGGAGACAGTGTCGTACATTCACAGGACCACGGCACAAAGCGTTCGTTAATACCAAGATAATGGTATTTAGAAGACGGTTCCCTTGTAAGACAATAAACGCTGTGTTCTACCACCACTGACGTCAACAAAACAGTCTCGTTAAACACGTCTGCAATCTTGAACCCAAGTTTAAAAAAACTGCCGAAAGTTGCCCGATATTTTATAAAGACGAGTGCGTTAACTTGACAAGAACTTTTTCGATTTTATATATAAAACTTTCCGTTCGTACCACACAGAGAACACAGTTTGTGTTCGTTTTAAAAAGAAACTACTTAATATTATACAGTAAAATAATCAGTATGTATTGTAATAATTCTTGGAATACACATATATATATATATATATATATATATATATATCCCACAATATGTGGACAAAAAAGTTCTATACAGAGTGTGCATTGCACGTGGACTGACAGGAGATGAAAAGAAAACAGAGGCATCAGAATTGCGAAATTTTGGCTGCACTGACCACACAGGATTCTGTACAAAACACTGAAAAACGTGAGTAACTTTTAAGATGGATAATACAATGAAGGGCTCATTGCACGTGGCTGGACATGGGAAGAGCAGAAGGAAAAACTGGAGAAAGGCCTTTAAGGACAGCACGGAATTGTATTACAAAGCGAAACGAGTAAGTGATGTAAAGGCGACGATTTTGAGGAAAGGAAAAGAATTAATAATAATAATAATAATAATAATAATCAATACAGTAAATAGGCCAGATATACCGTATATTCTCGAATCTAATCCGCACTAGTTTTTGCCGATTTCTTAAACGGAAAAAAGTTAGTTCGCGGTTCTAATCCGCACCTTTCCTTCAACCGCATTCAGAAGCCGCGCAGTGGGTGTCGGCTGCACGGAAAGCCATCCCGGAGAGCTATATCGTCAGATCTTTCAAGAAGTGTTGCATAAGCAATGATTTGGACGGATCCGAAGATGATATTCTATGGGAGGACGATGGTGAAGATAAAGATGATAGTGACTGGGTGACAGATAACGATTCAGTTATGAGTGATGACGGCGAGTCTGATGAATAATAAATTATAAATATAATATATTATATATTATAAATAATAAATTATTGTATTGTATTGTTCTTACGGCACGTACAGCGGCTGTATCATTTTTCCAAAATCCAGCTCACGACCGCGAATCTAATCTGCACACGATTCTAATCCGCATCTGATTTTTAGCCCTCTGAAACTGTAAAAGGGGTTCGGATTAGATTCGAGAATAAACGGTAGTAAATAAAACCAACAATAAAGAGGAAACATGCATACTGAAAGATGTGGCAATATTGCGGACAGAAATGTCATGCAAAAGGAAGCAGAAAAGAAACTAAAATACAAGGGATTATGTATAGAGAAACGAGGAACATGAAATGTATAATTATACCGGTACTAACTGGAGCCACCAGAATAGTAACAAAAGGTTTAAAGACAAATTTGGAAGCCATATCAGGAAAGCCTTCAACAGACTCACTACAAAAGACAACTATACTTGGAACATCACACATGTTACGGAAATTACTGCAGTCTGAAACTTGAAGCCTGAGCGGTGGGGATCACCGTTGGCATTGGTTCGTGAGAAGTGCCAAGAAGAAAAGGCCTGTGACAAGAGACAACAACAACAACATAATAATAATAATAATAATAATAATAATATGCAGAACCGTGACACGCAACAAACGTGACCACTCCGAGACAGGGGAGGAGCATGTTTACTGACAGACGCTTGTATACCAGCTGACAGGTTCCTTAAGAAAGAAATTTGAGTATTATTAAAATACACGGATTTACTGATTGACGTAGAGCGAATGTGGAATATGAAAGTGAAGGCCACATCAGGGGCCACAGTTGCGGCTGGAAGCCTCTGCGGATCTCTGCAGAAGTGTTTAGGTGACAATCTGAAGGACAAATACTGCGGAATGCTGCAGAAGTCTAAGACGCGTGCACACCTGCAGGGTGATTCTGACGTAGCACTTAATGTAATTCCAAATTTATTTTCACTGAAGCAGTTACGTGAAATGCCTCACGGCCAAGGTGTGACCCTGGTCATGGGAAGTGTATTGTGTAACACGGTGTGACTACAAGAATATACTTCAGTTCTTTGCTTATTTCCATGCTAGCTCAAGAGCCTCAGGCCCAATTACAAAACCACAACTACTACACAACAGACCTACATAAAAGCAGATAAAACGCAAGTCAAAAACGATAACATTCGTTGAAATTAACTGACAATGCAGACAGAGGAAAATCTGGGGAATAAAATTTCACGCCTCATAAGGCAATGCGTCGTGTTTATTTGCGTGCTGACTTGACAACAAAACGATCAATAATAATAATAATAATAATAATAATATCTTACATTTAGCATAAACTGTAAATACAGAACAGCTGCAACACTATATACACTAGAAACATGGTTTTTTCGTGTATATAATTGTAAATGCCCTGCATAAAAATTATAACAAGGTTAATAATAATAATAATAATAATTTAATTTTATGACAATGATGTATCATTTATGAAAATATAAGAGGCGTGCATTATTATTCGACATACAGAGCCGACGTTAAGAATGAGTGCAGCTCTACTCCTATATCCCCTTACGTCTTCATGACGTGTACATCGACAGCCGTAACTTTGCTTTTTATTGTACCTTCCGCCGAACGTAATCCACATTTCCAGCACAATTAAAATAAGACACGGTTGTTTTCTTAAACAGATGTAATTAAGTTCTCCGATAGGACTGTATGATTATTCCGATCTTCTGTTACCCAGCGACGTTGCGTCATATACCGCAAGACGGACTCTTCAGCTACGAAGTTCCGAAAACCTCAGACCTCGCAGGGCAACAGAAGTTTGACAAGACGTCGTAATTATACTGGTCGGTGTTACTGCATGACCCTCCCACATTTCCGCGGACTGAGCCATTGGTCTCTCTCTAGGCTTATCATCTGGACCGATTTAATGAGAAATGACAGTAGTAGTGGAAGATGGTGGAGTAGAAGGACGAGGAGGAGAAGGAGGAGGAGGAGGATGAAGAGGTGGAGGACCTCGCAAGGTAGCAACCATGCCCTAGTTCAAGGTTCTACCGCAGCAATATCTTTAGTCAGGCCTATTTATTATGTTGAAAAATGAGAAAAGGGTCGACACATGATCTTCACTTAGTTCATAATATACGTATATTAACGCTAAACAAACCTGCAAACTTTGGAAGAGACTTTGCAAGGTTGAGAAGGAAATACTGAACATAAAGCACTGTATAACATGAAACTTTTAAATGTTAATAACAATCAGGGACGGAAGTATTTGAACTCCGAATTAATGTCAGTTTCATTTCATCGTTTGAAGTACGTTTCACCACAAATCCCGAGTTCCCACAGTCGCACACCACGCATTATATATTCTCTAAGCACATTCAACTTCTCGCTGCTAGCCGAATGAAGCACGACTCCAGTCTACTGTTTCTGGAATTGTACGAGGTACACAGCATGCATGCGGCACTCTTTAGTAGAGGCGCCGACACTAGGTGTCTCTCTGGCAATAACTTTCATGCAGAAAGATCTATACGAATTTTAATGTGTGCTTGCTTGTGTGTGTGTGTGTGTGTGTGTGTGTGTGTGTGTGTGTGTGTGTGTGTGGAATGAGAGTGAACAAAACACTGTGAAAGCAAGTTTCAGAACCGTACCTTTTTTTTTTTTTTACCTAACATAGAGTCATTATTTTGTCTGGAAAATATCGTTTGTCAGTTCCTATCGGCTCGCTTATCGTATCAACGTAACCCACGGTAACAACCGCCCACACGCGCGGCAGAATAGCTGAGGGAGGTGAGAAACGATAGTTGTTAGATAAAATAATGACCCTGAATTTCACCATGATAATCAGTTAATCTTGCTCGCAGTTTCCTAAAGACATGTCACGTTTCATTTATTTATTTACGTTTTACTTAATGACATGACGTAGAAAGTAAAGTTCATCCTAAAACAGGCCATAAAGGCCCAGCGGGGGAGTAGAGGTATAGCTCTACCATGTCTTGAACCTCGGCGGTAGATGGGGGTTGGCCGCTTTACCCCGGGGAAAGAGACCCGGAACCAATTGTGCAGGAGCCTGGGTGGGTCCCAAAGCAGGTGCGGACGGGTGCGGAAAATGTCGGCCCAATATGTAGGTATTTGCCTATTGGCCAGAAATACACACAATACCATCAGAAGAAAAAAGGAACATTAAAAAACTGACATACTCCCAAATAAAAATATATGCCAATTAAAATATAATATTAACAATGCGGTAAAAATTTATATCCCAGCCCAGTAGAAACCAAAATCAGTTAAAAAAAATAACATAAGTAATTCTTAAAGAAAATGTGTATGAAAATAATATACATAACTTTTACAAACATTTGTACAAAACATATTGCAGTTGTCACAACCACCCACTGATATTAAGAGAATTTACGACTCTGCCAGGTACAACAGGCATCAAAATACTGGAACTAAAATGGTGATTTTAATAGCTTTTAGAAGCAACAGGAAAAAAATAAAATAAAAAAGCACGCATGAAAAAGATATAAAATATTTATATTCTAGTGTTGCTGAAAGATTATAATGTTCTGCACAATTTTTTAGATATAACAACATATCTATATACATACGCATATGTGTGCATTTTAAAGTCGTGTATTTTTAAATGTCTGCGGATGGTCTGTGCGACAAAAAAAAAAAAAAAATATCATATATTGACGAGGTTGGTAAAACTTTGTTGTGGTTGACGGCAATACGTATGTCAATATTTGGTGCAATAAATACAATTTAATTCATGCAAGTGTTGTATTTTGATGTTTATTACCTCAGTTGTAACACAGTTTACCGTTAACACGTCACTGAGCAATGAGGCCTATCTAGCCTTCTATTCAATATGTGCCGAGGAGTCCTTCGCCGTCAGTAAGGCCGCCTGGGAATTAACCACTCATCTCTATCCAGTGCTGAGGCTAAGAACTCGTGGAGCTACACTCCCCCCCCTCCCCCCATATATGCCTTATTGTCGAAAACGTGGACAACGTTATACGTTAATGAGCAGCAGGGGTCGAACGTATGTCTCTAGGAAACTTTGTAAGGCGAATCAGGTGTACGAATGGTTAGATATTTAACGAAGATTTTCGATCCACCAGGTCCAGACGTTATGTACGAAGCAGGCTTACGTTAATCTTATGGCCTTCTTCGGTGTGACGCCGTCTGTTTTAGTAGAAGGATACCAGAGTTTCGGAGGAACTACTGCTTGCCTCTTGACGGTAACTCAGGGGTTTCCCAACATAAATAATAAGGTTGAATGTCCTCTCGATTCGTTAATACCCATACACCAATCCACACGGCATCACATCCTATTAGACTATCACAATGACACTTCGACAAGCTCAGGCAGCGCGGAAAGCCGGTAACAAAACCCTGCAATTGCTGCTCTGAGTTTCACTGCTTTTTGATTGGCGCCGGTGACTGCAAATAGGGACAAAAATGGTTTACTTATCAAATATCATACATTCCGTCCGCACATTTTACTTATGTTTTCTGTGGAACTCAGAACAAACAGCGTTAGCTGACTGGTTTTATAGCCGAGACGGTGTGATTACTGCGCGGTACGAACTTAATCTTTAATTTTGTGATTCAAATTACTCTTAGCAATTAAAGGGTTGATAAGTGTAAGTACATTTCTACGAAACGCCTAAATTCTCCGACGAAAGTATTAGACTAACTTCGCTATTTGGCTAGAAGGCTGTTTCTTCTGATTATCATCTTAACACACCCGCCTCCTTATCAATGACAATAAGAGGCGGTGTGTCCATGTCTTGTAAGTATTCTGGTATTGCGATATTTTCTCCAAAATGCCGTAGTTTCGACGTGTTAATTATTACTTGTAAATCAACCACAGAAGATTGCGGAATAATCGAATTTGCATGACTTCCATTTCTGTGTGTGTGTGTGTGTGTGTTTTATGAGATTGGTCTGTCTTCCCTTTCTTTACGTCCCCTCCCCCTTCCATCCTCCCCCGCGTTCCATGGTGTGTCTACGGATGGATAGTGGATACGTAAAACGCTGTAGCAGAGGTATTTTTTTAACTCGGGACAGATGACGAGTCCCTATCTCGTCTACTCCCACTGCTTGTCTCGGTGGATCCAGAGAATCAGGCGGACAGGATAGGCAACCCTCCCCTAAAACCTTTCAGAGCAACGGAACAAGAGTGAGCAACAGAACCCACTACCATCAACCAAGCCTTGTGATCAGTCAACCGGAAAATGATCAAGTATGCAGATGATTAAATTTCCACATAATTGTAGCAGAAAATCCTTTTCCGTCGTCCTCACCCTGTTATTCTTGTTTAGTCCCTACCGTTTGTACTCTCCTCTGTCCCGCCTTCTATGTACCTTATGCATCCATGTATCGTTATGTAATAAAATCCATCTTTTGGTAGACAGAAAATGGCCTAGAGCAATATCTCTTTTAATGCTCCGCATATAATGAAAACTAACAGAAATATCACTTCAGTTCCCTATTTGTTTTCTGCTCTCAAAAGCCCGTCAATGAAACACGCTACAAAGTTACAGTGCACACGTGAAGTTGAGGAACTGTAACGCTGCCCAGCGCACCCACATTATAATCTTGTTTAGTCACTACACACACATACACACACACACACACACACACATACACAGCCATGGTTAAAGTTAATAATTACGATTTTCAGGTTGATTTTTCTGATTTTAAGACTGAATTTAATTCTGTACTTAAGCAATTACAATTCCTAGACGGATAGGGAATCGGCATCGATGAGGAATTCCATATCGATTGACATCACAACCTACGTAGGTAAGGCTACAATTTATTACACACATTTCGCACAGCAGATCTGGTCTGGGTATCTGTAGCTTGCGTGTGGAAGTCGTCAAGGCTGATAACAGAAGTGTGTCTGAAATCCTGGTGCCGAACGCCATATACTTGTATACTTGAATAGAAATGTCAAAGGAATTGTCTGTTTTTTAGCAGTCCTTGCATAATACAGCAAAAAAGACTGAATCGAATGGTTACAAGGAATTCAAGAACACAGGAATTAATGTGGTCACGAAATGGCCATACGGCCAGTTAAGTGCCCCACAGAGGTGGAAATATGGAACGACAAACCTTCTTATACTAGTACTAGAAGTTGGCTGTGTGATCCTATGCCAATGACTCAACAAACTGCTTAATCATCCATACATACGTACTTTGCCTTTGGCACAACCTGTCTCGGGAGTACATGCATTCAATCATCCAACTATACAACGCTTTTACCTTTTAAATAAGCCCCCCCTCCCCCCAACATCTCCACCACCACTCCGCAACCTGCCTTCGCTCAGTGACATACCTCAGTTTCAGTGACCAACATCTTCAGTATTTCAGGACCATCACACATTGCCCCCTGGCACACAAATATTCTTCATACTAGTTCGTTTAACGACAGTGTTATCAAATGCCCCGTTAAAGAACTGCGATAAACAGCTTACAGAACAAGTTTAAGTTTTAATTATGTCGAGATAGCTGCATCATAAAACTACAAGTAAGATTTACCAAATAAAGCAACAGGCCTGTGTCACGTAGTATAAAGCCGATGCTTGGTAACAAACCAGGTACGCTGCAACTTAAAGTGTAGACAGTAATCGCTGATCCAATGATTTTATTTAAAGAGTGACTGCAAAGACAGTATGTACAGCATGTTCGAGGACAAGTTACAAAATTGTTCCCCTAACCCAGTGATGGGCAAACTATGGCCCGCAGGCCAGATACGGCCCCCTGAAATGTTCTATCCGGCCCGCGCGACATTATTCCTAATCTGACGAATAAAAAAGAATACATCCCAGTTCGAACCAAATTATGAGAAACT